>Ga0123352_10002189_pt1 | contig 27014 bp, 30 predicted proteins | sample TergutLab28metaG_FD_89700 | JGI IMG/M metagenome (GOLD analysis project Ga0123352, IMG submission 89700) | Labiotermes labralis P1 segment gut microbial communities from Petit-Saut dam, French Guiana - Lab288 P1 | ecosystem: Host-associated > Arthropoda: Insects > Digestive system > Gut ... | reverse complement strand
ATAAGAAAGATTGATAATTTAGGTAGAATTGTTCTCCCTAAAGAAATCAGAGAAGCTCTAGGCTTATCAGAAAACTCAAACCTAAAAATAACACTTAAAGACGAAGTAATCATCCTCGAAAAAACAGACCCCCCTTGTGAAAAGTGCGGGCGTTAGACTTAAAATGAGGAGGATGATACAACAATGAACATAAAAACAATCTATGAAAAAGAACAAGAATTTGTCGCTGTCAAAAAACTTACTCCCCTAAGACGAATTTTAATTTGTAAAGAGCTAGGTCTAAAAACAACAATGGAACCTTATCGTGATGATGAGGAAGAAATAAAAGAACCTTGCCCGACTTGTGGGCGTTAATATAGGGTGAAGGCTCTATATATAAGCACCGCCCGCTATTGCCCATAGATATAGGCTGGCAACTGAGCCATGGGGTGCGTAACGTCGTCTATAACCCTCGAACATTTCGGGGGTTATTTTTTTACGGCGATACAACTTTTGCATACCTCTGTGAATGGCAAGGTCGCCATAGCTTAGAATGTCAGGGCGTTGCATCGCAAAAAGCATTAGCATCTCGGCTGTCCATGTGCCAATACCGTTAAGGCTACTCAGTTCCTTAACCACTTGGCTATCGCTTTTTTCGTGAAGGGCAAGTATGTCAAGTTGACCGCTGGCTACACTTTCTGCCGCACCACGGATATAGCCTGTTTTGCGAAAAGAAATGCCGAAGGACTGCAAATCCCCTTCGCTAATGGCTAGTATGGTTTCTGGGGTGACATTACCAAGCCCATCTTCCATGCGTTGCCAAACGGTTGCCGCCGCCTTAGTAGAAATTTGCTGACCCACCACCGCTTTTATCAACGCAGAAAAAAGGTCGTCATTAGATGTTTCGTAATTTGCCGACCTTTCGATGAAGCCAATGGCATCAATTGCCCGCCCTAGGGTTTTATCACGTTTTTTCAAATAGTCAATCTCTGCCTTACCATATTGGAATATCATCAATATCCTTCTTTCGTTTGGAAATTTAGCTATATCATACACCCGAAGTGTAAGTTTGTCAAGAGGGGTGCGTGTTGTTGTGTGGTGCTGAAATATTCTAATTTCTGCAACTAAGTATGCCCCACAAAAACCCCTTGACAAATCGTGGAATGTATTGTACAATCTTGTCATGTGGTTGGTTTTACGAGAAATAAATATACACGCAAGACAGGGTAACAGTCTCGAAACGTCCCCATCTTGCGTGTCCAACCAGCCACAAAAATGACCTAGGATGATTATACACCACCTAGGTCTGATTTGCAATACCAAAATCCAGACGAAAAGAGGTGGGTTTTTTTGAAAAAACCAAACACAAGCAATACAATTAACTACTATAATATGGTTTATCTAGACACATGGAAGGTTATATTCGATTCTATTACGAGACTAATTGCCATCGAAGAAGACTTGGGAGGAGAACATCTCGAAGCTTTACGGGAGTTGAACAAAATAGCAGAATATGTTAAGGAAAAAAGTTCAAAAAGGTTTTAATGATGGTGATTATATATAACTTTACACCAAAAAACACACCGACATGACAAGGCGTAAGGCAGATGCCTAGATTGGTGTGTTTTTTGGTGTTAAACAAGTATCTGGATTATGCAATACTTTCTGCCCTTTTTCATGTAAAGAATGTACATTGCTTGTTCGTAATTTATCTTTCCGATTTGTTCATCTTCCGTCCGCTTTATCAGTCTTATCATGCGGTTGACATTCTTTGTCTTAGATGCCATTCCAGTGTCAAAATTTCTGAGAAAGTGGTGGCTTTCCCATGTTGGTATGGCAATTGCAAAAAGCTTTGTGGGTACAGCATACATAACAGGAAAATACAACCGTGTTTCCAAGTTTGTATCATATGCTTCTTCGACTTTGTCCCCACCTCTTGTTCCCCAGCCGTCGTCTGCGATGGTGAAGAAGGTTCAAAAATGCGTAACCATAATGGAACAATGAAACAAAATAAAAAATCCCCTAAACCAGAGTTTTCTGTATAACTGGTAGGGGCTGCTTTAATCAAGTGTAAAAAAGAAAACGCTATCAGCAAAAGTCAATAGCGTTTCATGTTGCGGTTACTAACTCATCTCTTGTATAAAAGCATCCATGCTATCCTTTGAAACCTTAAATTTGTCGAAATCCCCTTTGGAAACAGTCTTGATTATAGCCTTATCAAAAAATTTCATTTTTTCCATTCGCACTTCACTCCCGAACAGTTTTGTTGATTTAGCAGATTCTAGAAGTGCTGTAGAAAAGTTTGATTTTAGGTTTTCCATAAACTGTTCAGCAAGAGCTGCACATAGGAAAATTCCGACTTTCTTTTTTGACAAGGCATCATGATTGCTTTCGCAAAATGATTTAAGTTTTTTTGCAATCTTACTCATGTAAATAGAGCCACCAATAGTGACGATATCAAATGTAGATAACTCAACCTGTTTTGTGACCTTTTCTATGTCAACAAGGACAACTTCGCCCGATAACTTTGTTTTTAGATAGGCGGCGCAGTCTGCCGTACACCCATATTTGCTTGCGTATACAATCAATGTTTTCATATATTTATCTCCCTAATTTAATTATTTAACTCATAGTGGTCAAGGCGCCCTAGTGGCTTGACTGGCTTGCTCAATCCTCTTTATTAAGTATATCTTATTGTCATCTATCATGGAAACTTCGCTTGTGCTTTTGTAAGAACTCATCATATCTTCAAGCTGATACAGTTTTTTGTTGTAGCGGTGTAAATATATTCTGCATTATTGCTGAAAATTTTTGCTCAACTTGTGTGTTCATAATAAAGTCTTGTGCTTCAAAACGATTTACCGACACCTATTTTCAATTCCTCCTTTGACAGATTAGTTGGCGCTCAACGCATTTTCTATTGCCTTTAGATAAGCAGTCATGGTGGCGGTTGCCCCAGTGACAGTATTAATTTCTGTATTTTGCGCTTCGATAACCCTTCTGAATACTTCATCAGAAACATTTGTCACACGTGCTGCAAATACATCATTGTCGATGGCGATATTTTGAATCTGATTATCTGTAACCTGAACCGTTAAAGTGTTTGTAAAACGCCCATGCTCAAAAGTTCCTGTATAATGTCCATCGGCTACAGTAGTTAAGTTTACGCCTCTCAATTCAACATCTCTCATATATGAGAGGTCACGAGTAATTGCAAATACACCTGTTGACAAAACAACAACAATGCCGATACCTGCAATGATAATTTTCTTCTTTTTCACAAATACACTCCTCATAAAAATTATTGTCTAACCATTTTTTAGCAATAGCCCATACACAAGCATCTCCACGTATGTTTCGACCAAATGCGTCCACTCCTCTTTAATATGCAATTGGTTCTCAATAGCATCAAGAGCAAAGCCAATAAGGGCAGTAACAAGCATCCAAGACATATTTTCGTCTAGTTTGCGAAATATTGATTTCTGTTGACCCTGTAATAAGAGGTGATTAAGTATCAAAATACCGTTATCTTCGGGCGGTATACTCTCCCCACTTGGTCCGAATATAGCTCTCGTTCCACTACTAATCACGGCACTGCCCATTTTGGCACAATCAGCCAAACTATAAAGTAAAGCCTTAAAAGCCGCATCCACTTTCTTATCTTCGGAGACTTCACCGCAACCATCTAAAGCCGCCTTAACATCAGAGATATTCTTATCGTAGATTTTTCTTGAAATGCCATCTACAATGTCAGACTTGTCTTTGTAATAGCTATAGATTGTAGTTGGCGTGTATTCGATAGTATCTGCTATTTTACGCATGGATAGTTTTTCATAACCTTCTTCTGCTATGATTTTTATTGCTGCATCCATGATTGCATTTTTCATATTTTCTTTCTCTTTCTCTCGTCGTGCTCTTGAAATCAAAGTGACAAACCTCCATATAACGATATTATAATATATAACACTGTTATTTTATCATAATCATATTTCGTCGTCAAGCGTTTTATTCTTCTGTAATTATCGCTTTGCACAAAACCAGCGATGGGAGTATGTGAAAGCGGGGAAAGGAGTGCAAGACAACAACCCTATAGAAAATAGCGACGTTCGGTGCAACTATATTTTGGTTGTAGGCAGCATCAATGGAATAACGCAAGCGTCAAATAAACCCGCATCTGTACAGATGCGGGTTTATTTGACGCTTGCGTTTTATCAGGATTTTCGCTAGTTGTCAACCGACGATATCAAGTGTCTCTTAGCGATGATAAGATTTTACTTGGTCTGGTAGGGCGGGCAATAGAGGTTCTGATGATACCCACCCCTACCAGATTGTGCGGTGTAAAATTGTATATAGTTGCCAAAATCAATTTGGCAATGTTTTAATCCTTTTTCGCTTTTAGCCCAGCCTTGATATGCGGTATATGTAGAATAAAGTGTAAAATAATTATTGCTATGGTTGCCAAGGAAAACCAGCCATGAATGGGAACCAAAATCGAATCTGGATATGGTCCCTCTATTTCAATAACTTGGCGTAAAAACAGTCGTTGCATCAATCTAATTATGCCCGATAAGGCAGCGACAGCCCATGAAAAAAACAATGCCATATTTACGTAAAAATTAAGTTTTGCTTTCTTCGGTAGCCTTTTGGCTTTAATTCCTTTCCAGTGAGAAGCAAGAACCTTTCTGTTCATAAAAACGTGCAGGACAGTCAGGACGGCTGCAACTACGCCTGCAGGTCCATGAAAATTCCAAGGTAGAAAAGGTAAGTAAAAGAACGATGCAGAAACAACAAAAAATATAACCATCATAAGTAGCACAAGCTTTGATTCGGGTGTTTTCATTAAATTGCCTCCCAACAAAAGACCCTTTTATTCAAAAGGGTCTTGGTTTCTGTTTGTGATTTTAGGCGTTCTCTTCAAGGATTTTTACTATGTCAGCCTTGCAACATTCATTCTTGCAAATGCCGTGGTTTTCTTGTAGGTTCTCAAGGGTTACTGAACCTCCCTTAATAGCGTCAATAACTTCGCCTTTTGTGACATCTGAACAGAAACACACAGTTTGATTGTTGTCCATTTTTTCATCTCCTTTATAAAATTATTTGGTATTTATTTGTAGCATCTTAATTATCGCATACTCTTAATAGAATTACAATTTCATTTATATTACTTTTTGAAATTGTTGCCTATTCGTTTGCGAATTCACTTGCCAGTGAGGAAATTGTTGCCTTGGCATCGCCGTATATCATTAAGGTGTTTTGCATCCCAAACAACTCGTTTTCGATACCAGAAAAACCCTTGCCCTTGCCACGCTTTAGCACAAACACGGTTCTTGCTTCGTGGGCTTTAATTATTGGCATACCGTATATGGGAGAGGTTTCGTCTGTTTCTGCTGCTGGGTTTACCACGTCATTTGCTCCAATGACAATGGCTACGTCTTGCAAAGCCATTGAGGGGTTCATTTCGTCCATGGTTTTTAGTTGCTCGTAGGGTATGTCGGCTTCTGCCAGAAGCACATTCATGTGACCAGGCATACGACCTGCCACTGGATGTATAACGAAGCTTACTTCTACCCCTGCCGCTTCAAGTTTTTCGGCAAGTTCTTTAACAACATGTTGAGCTTGTGCCACGGCCATGCCATATCCAGGTATAAACACCACGGACTGGGCGGCTTCCAAAATTAAATATGCGTCTTCGGCAGAAACCGACTTGGGTTCTGCACCTGGACCTTTTGCGGATACGGTATCGGTCGAACCGAAACCAGAAAACAGTAAGTTTTTGATGGAACGGTTCATCGCTTTGCACATAATAAGTGTTAGCATCAAACCCGATGCACCAACCAATGCACCCGCCACGATAAGCACGGTGTTGGAGATGATAAAGCCTGCCATGGCGACAGCTATACCCGATAGGCTGTTTAGTAAGGATATTACAACAGGCATATCGCCACCACCTATGGGCAATACCAGTGTAAAACCAAATACCAAGGATATTCCTGCCAAAACCAGTATCGAAACAAGCCTTACCCCATCGTCAAGACCAGGTATTGCAAAAATTACTATCATGCCAATTGCGGTTAGCACCAAAAGCAAATTTATAAACTTCTGCCCCTTAAAGACGATTGCACGGCCAGAAATTTTTTCAGAAAGTTTACCCCAAGCAAGCATAGAGCCTGTAAAGGTTATAGCACCTGTAAAGATGGTTAGGGTTATCGAGATTGCAACGATAGCCTCTGTACCGCTAGGGTATCTAAGATATTGCGTAAATGCCACCAAAAATGATGCAAGCCCACCAAAACCATTGTAGATTGCTACAAGTTCTGGCATACCCGTCATCTTAACTTTTTTAGACCATAAAAGACCGATGACTGAACCTATGGCAACAGCCAACAACGCCCAAACATAGCCATTTTGCATCCAATTGTCGGTGTTCCAGCTTTGTACAACATCATTTTCAAAAAACGCTGCCACAACCGCAATAAGCATACCAAGGGCGGACAAAAAGTTGCCCCGTCTTGCGGTGTCTGGCTTGCCTAGCTTTTTTATACCCATGATAAAAAGCACACAAGCCAATATATATGCCAAGTTGTTTATCATCCGTTTTTATCCTCCTTTTTGCGGAACATTCCAAGCATCCGCTGTGTGACGGAATAACCGCCAACCACATTGATGGTTGCTAGAACGATGGCGACAAAGGATAAAATCATACCAAGTGTGCCTGTGGCAAACATGGCGACAGCCACGACGGCACCAACAACAGTTATGCCGCCAATGGCATTTGTGGCGGACATCAAGGGCGTATGCAGTTGCGAAGGCACTTTTGAAATAAGTTCTCTACCTAAAAACGATGCTATAACAAAGATAAAAAGCAAAAGTATCATTATTTCCATGTTGGTTGCCCTCCTTACAGGTCTTTGAATTTTTCATGCACGATTTTCTTATCTGATGTGATGAGGCATCCACGCATTATATCGTCATCCAAATTCATCTTAAATGTTTTGTTTTCCTCGTCCCAAAAATGGGTCAAAAAGGCTTTTATATTGCCCGAAAACATATCTGATGCGTCTTTTGGCACAAAACGCTCCAACCTGTCACCACCGATGATTTGCACGCCGTTGTCAAGTATAACATCTTTTTCGGGGTTTGACCCTTCCACATTACCGCCAGTGCTAACTGCCATGTCTATTATGATAGAGCCTGGTTTCATTTTGTCTGTCATGTCTTTTGTAACAAGCAAAGGGGCTTTGCGTCCGAACACTTTGGCTGTGGTTATCACTATATCAGACTGGGAACACACTTTTGCCTGTGCCTGACGCTGAATTTCTACCTGCTCCTGCGTCAGTTCTTTGGCATAACCCTGTTCGGTTGAGCCAGTTTCTCCTAGGTCAATTTTAACAAATTTAGCACCAAGGGACTTGACCTGCTCCTCCACCTCTGGGCGTGTGTCGAAGGCTTCGACCCTTGCTCCAAGGCGTTTTGCTGTGGCTATGGCTTGCAAGCCAGCAACACCCACGCCAATAATAAAAACTCTGGCAGGCGATATTGTTCCTGATGGGGTTGTCATCATAGGCAATATCTTTGGTAGGCGTGATGCCCCCAAAAGCACCGCATAATATCCTGCAAGGGATGCTTGTGAGCTTTGTATGTCCATTTTTTGTGCCAATGTGGTTCTGGGCATCATTTCTAGGCTTACGAGCTTTATACCAGCCCCAGCAAAATCCTTTATAGATGCTTGCTCATTAAACACATCAAACGAGCTTATGTGTAGAGTGTTCTCGCCAATACCTTCTACGCTATCAGGCTTGTTTATGCGTACCACAATATCAGCGAAACCATACCCCTCTTGCAAAGTTTTTACAACTTTAGCACCAGCCGAAACATATTCATCATCAAGATACCCAAGCCCATCTCCTGCACCACTTTGTACCGCAAATTCATAACCCATCCCGACCAACATTTTGATGTCGCTTGGGACAAGTGCCACACGGGTTTCGCCCTTTTCTGTTTCTTTGCATAAAAAAACTTTTTTCATAATTCTGTTAACCCCTTCTTGAATATCATTCCCAACCCCCCTGGCTTGCTTGTGAGGGGTTGGGAAACAATATAGTCTGCAAAATTATTTTGCTAGGTCAAATCGGTCGGCATTCATAACTTTGTTCCATGCTTCTATAAAATCGCATAGGAATTTGTCCTTGGCATCATCGCTGGCATACACCTCCGACAAGGCACGCAATTGGGAGTTTGAGCCGAAAATCAAATCAACTCTGGTTGCTGTCCACTTTTGTTTGCCTGTTTTTCTGTCAATGCCATTAAAGATGTTTTTATCGTCTGTCGGTTTCCATTCGGTATCCATATCCAAAAGATTAACGAAGAAATCGTTTGTAAGGGTTTCAGGTGTGTCAGTCAAAACCCCGTGGGGTGTTTCGTGGAAGTTATTGCCAAGCACCCTAAGACCACCAAGCAACACCGTCATTTCAGGTGCTGTAAGGGTCAACAGTTGTGCCTTGTCAACCAGCAATCTTTCTGGCAATGCGCCCGAAACTTTCTGTTGATAGTTTCTAAAACCATCGTGTACAGGTTCTAACACCTTGAAAGATACGACATCCGTTTGTTCTTGTGATGCGTCTGTTCTCCCATATTCAAAGGGGACGGTTATGGAGCAACCTGCGTTTTTAGCGGCAATTTCGATACCCACAGCACCACCCAAAACAATAAGGTCGGCAAGGGACACAAATTTGCCAAAACTCTTTTGTATTTCTTCGTATTTGCCCAATACCATTTTAAGTCTATAGGGTTGATTGACTTCCCATGTTGCCTGTGGTTCGAGCCTTATGCGACCGCCATTAGCCCCGCCACGTAAGTCAGAACCCCTAAATGTAGAAGCACTCGCCCAAGCTGTGCTAACCAATTGAGAAACAGTTAAACCAGAAGAACAAATCATATCTTTTAGTGTGTCTATATCTTGGTCATTTAAGTCATAACCATCTGCCGCAGGGATTGGGTCTTGCCACAAAAACTCCTCATCAGGCACGTCATCGCCTTGATATAGCGAAACAGGACCCATATCTCTGTGGGTCAGCTTGAACCATGCGTTTACAAAGGCTTTCTCAAATTTATCTGGGTTTGCAAAAAAGTCCTTAGAAATTTTTTCGTATATGGGGTCAAATTTTAAGGATAGGTCGGCGGTTGTCATCATGGGGCGATGCTTTTTGCCTGGTATGTGAGCGTCCACAACCATATCCTCATCATCTACATCCTTTGCAAGCCAAATATATACCCCTGCAGGGCTTTTTACAAGCTCCCATTCGTATTTCAACAATACTTTTAGATAGCCCATATCCCATTTTGTCGGGTTTGGCTTCCATGCACCCTCAATTCCGCTTCCAACTGTATCTTCGGCATTACCTTTACCAAAACTACTTTTCCAACCAAGCCCTTGTTCTTCAATTGGGGCATCTTCAGGGTCTGGTCCTAGATAGCTGTCTGGTGCTGCACCATGTCCTTTTCCGAATGTGTGACCGCCAGCAATAAGTGCCACTGTTTCCTCATCATTCATTGCCATGCGACCAAATGTGTCCCGAACGTCTTTTGCGGACTCTGATGGTATTGGTTGCCCGTCTGGTCCTTCTGGATTTACATAAATCAAGCCCATTTGAACGGCAGCCAAAGGTCCTTCAAGCTTTCTTTCGCCTTCGCCCGAATACCTTCCGTCATCAGCAAGCCAAGTTGTTTCAGAACCCCAAAAAACATCCTCTTGTGGCTCCCATACATCTTGACGACCGCCCGCAAAACCAATAAGCTTAAGACCCATGGATTCGATTGCACAATTGCCTGCAAGAATCATCAGGTCTGCCCATGACAACTTTCTGCCATATTTTTTCTTTATTGGCCATAACAATCTTCTGGCTTTATCCAGATTTACATTATCTGGCCAACTGTTTAGAGGGGCAAATCTTTGCGTGCCGTCCCTTGCCCCGCCTCTGCCGTCTATGGTGCGATATGTACCTGCACTGTGCCATGCCATACGGATAAAGAAAGGACCATAATGCCCATAATCTGCTGGCCACCATTCCTTAGAATCTTTCATCAAAGTAAAAATATCATCTTTAACTGCTTGAAGGTCAAGGGTCTTAAATTCCTCTGCGTAATTAAACCCATCTCCCATAGGATTACTTAAGCTAGAATTTTGGTGCAAAATACCTACATCAAGCTGATTTGGCCACCAATCTCTATTTGATGTGCCTTTTTTGAAATCTGGTCTACCTGTGGCACTCGTGTTGCCTGTCACGGGACATTTACTCATACTAACAACCTCCTAAATATTCTAATTTGTTTTTGCTAATACATTCAAGACAAATACCTTTGAACACAATTTCGTGTCCATCAATTTGATAACCATATTTTTGTCTTACATCTTCGTTTATGCTTTCAAGATAGTCTATGTCAACATCTGCTATCAAGCAACAAACTTTACATTGAAAGTGATAATGATGTTTAGTTAGCCCTTCATACCTTTCCTGCTCGCTTGGTAATGAAACTTTTCTTATCTTACCATCATCAGCAAGCAAGCGAAGGTTTCGGTATACGGTATTTTTGCTTATTGATGGATGAGAGTTTTTGACTTCCGTATATATTTCATCGACTGTCGGATGGTCATCAAATTTCTTTAGAACATCCAAAATAACCATTTTCTGCATGGTGTTTCTACGGGTTTTCATTATCCTCCCTCCATTTTTATTGATAATCAGTTCATATAAGCATACTATCACAATAATCCTACTATGTCAATAGGATTTATTGATTTTTTTCTTAAAAATTAGTCAATCAACTTTAATAGTTTGGAGTGATCGATTTTTGCGTTATGGCGTTTGTCCATGGGTAGCTTTTTGACGACTATCACTTGAGTGATGTGTAATGGTTTCAAAACCTCTAAAACCTTAACTTGGTTGGTGGGCTTTTCCACCACCACAGTCCGTTTTCCGTCTTTTATGATAACGGCACAGCGGATGCCTAAGGTGGCATCTAGCACACATTCGGCACAAAAGGGGTATAGCGTTCCGTGGATGTCGTTAATGGCGTGTTCAAGGCGACCTAGAAGCCATAAGCGACCCTCATCGTCGAAATGTCCAGTATCACCTGTTCTGTGCCAAATTTTGCCGTCTTTGTGGATTTTATTCTCGGTATCACCTACACCGCCTAAATAGCCTTTCAGCACAGTGTCGCCTGTTACGATAATTTCCCCATCGGGGGTTATTTCGCACTGAACCTCTGGCACAATGTGACCGACAGGTAGACCAGCACCCCCAGCAATGCTTTGCTTGTCGGCTTCTGTTACGTCAGCCCATTTAATAGAAGAAATTGGCTCGGCTTCTGTTGAGCCGTAAACTATATTCAAATCCACATGGTTGCCCACTTTGTGTAAAACGCTGGGGTAAACAGGTGCGCCACCTAAATAGGCAGATTTTAGGCTGGGTAAAGGGTTGTAATCAAGAAGTTTTGACATGAGGGCAGGGGAGCAGATTATGCGGGTGACTTTTTCACGTTCCATTTGAGTGGCTAGTCGCTTAGGGCGGATTTTAGAGCGATAACTTTTGTTTGGTAGCAGTGTTGTCATGTGGCTGGCAAGATTTGCTAGAACAAATACAGGTAATGTCCCTAAATCTACTTGGTTTTCGTTAAAATCCATGTGTTTACAGAGTGTGTGATATTGGTTGATTAAAAAGCCGTGGCTTCGGCTGGCGATTTTAGGTTGACCTGTGCTTCCGCTGGTGAAGGTGAGAATTGCGGGGTGAGTGGGGTTTAGGGTTGTTGTATCTGTTGGGCGGGTGGTGGCAAGCCCCTGCCTTATGGATAGGGATTTTATTTTACGCATTTGTTTATAATTTCTGCGGATTAGACCTGTGACGCTATCGTGGATTATAATTGCTGGGGTTAAGCGTTTAATGCTTGCGTCTACAAACCCAGCCCCTCGGGAATAGTCAATAAATATAGGGATTGCACCGATACTCCATGCTCCAATCATAGCTTTGTACCGTTGTATTGATAAGGGCAGGAAAATTAGTACATGGTCGCCTTTGGCGATTCCAGCAGATTGCAAAGCAGAGCCGAAATTCAGTCCCATTGACATTAGCTGGTTGTAACTGACCCGCTTTTTATTCTGTATCAGTGCTGTTTTGTCGCTGGTTTTTAGCATTTCTAAAATGTTCATATCATCACCCCTGCAATGTATAAAGTGTGTATTCACGGATTTTTTCTGCACCATACTTGGCAACAATTTTGTGGGAGTGGTTGTCGTCTGACATCAGGGCAGCGATTGCGGTTTTTATCCCCTTGACTTGCCCTGTTGCCAGCACCTGTGCCATTAAGTGGCTGCCAATTCCGTGGCTTCTGTATTCTGGAAGGGTTGCCATGGTTTTTAATATCAGCTTGTCACCCGCTACAAAGGCGAATATGAAACCAACGGATATACCGTCCACTTCAGCTATTAACAAAAGGTCGTTAGCAATCATAGGTAACATTGGCTGATAGATGGCAAGAAAATCAGCGTAATCAATGGGGGTATAGAGGAAATTGTCAACGAAACCACGGATTGACAGGTCGTAAATTAATGGTAGGTTGTTGGGGTGAAAAGAGCGTACGGTTAGACCTCTTTTTGGTTCTGGCGGGGCAATGTTTGCTATGTCGAATTTATCGCTTCGGTACTTTTTTATGGGCGTAAATCCAAGGTCTATGTATATGTCGTTATACCAGAGGGGATTTTGTGGTTCTAATGGAAAGACGGGGTCGCCATTGCACCAACTAACAAGGCGATAATTATGCCATGTGTCGCCGTTAATAGGTGCAATTATACGTTTATGCCCCGCTTTTTGCAGTTGTGACACATATTCTGCCAACTGTGCAGACCCACTGGCTTTGTCTGACATTACAAATTGCCCAATGTAACCCTTATCAATATATACCATTTCCATTACCTCCAAATTCCAGAATTATAATCATCACCACTGTGAAGATGCCCACATAAGTACCTACTGCAACCTTGTTGGCACGAAAAGTTTCTTCACCCACCTTTGTGTAATCGTAGACGCTATTGGCGAAAATTGCGGCGGGCATTACCAGCACAATCGTGGATAGATACAATATTAAGGTGAGTTGGTTCATATTTGCCAAAAAGTAGGCGGGCAGGGCAATGAACACAACAGCTTTAACCAGCCCCACAAATGCTGACAGCCCTTTGGATAAATTGAAGAAGTTAAGCAAACGGCTGTATGTGTTAATTGCTAGGTGGCAGGCAAAGGACAGGGAGAATGACAAATACAAAATTTCACGGTATTGGGGCAGAAAAACTGATGCGGACAGGCAGATGATACCGATGATTGAGTTGGTTTCGATAGCCCTATAATCCTGTGTCATATCTTTTTCTGATTGCTTCATGTTGGGTAATATGCCGAAGGTTAGGAACAGGGCAAGGGGTGGCAAAATCCAGATAATTCCACCTAAAATCATAACAAGATAGGCGGTTAGCAAACTGTATACAACCGACAATTTGGTAAGGTTTGTCGCCTTGTAAACCACAATGCAGACCGCAAAGAAAAACACCATTGCACTCAAATCCAACAAAATGCCGTCTAGGGGCTGGTAGATGTTGTGCCTTATGATGTTGTAAGTGAACAAAGGCAACAGTAAGTTATCGTTACCGTTCTTTGCCACCATCTCCACCAAAGCTGCCAAAAGCCCCACAAGCCCACTTATCACCAACACCTCGGCCCTGCCGATTTCCGTCATTAACTGTAGGGGGATTAAAGCACAGAAAAATGCCACCACAAAAAACATAACACTACCTTCGCTAGATTTGTGGTCTTCCCTAGGGTGGGCGATGGAATGTCGTCCATAGCTGATGCCTACCAAAGCGGCAATGCTGTCAGCAAATGTAAGTACAGCGATTGGTATGATAAATTCAAAAGGGGATTGATGAAACCAGAAAATAGCAACTATGGAGATAACAAAGTAAATCTCCCCGAAGGATTTGCGCCCAACGCCTAGCAAGGTTTTGCCGATACCTTCTCGCAGTGCTTTGATATTACGGAGAAGAAGTAAAATTACAATAGAAATTACACCCAGTACAAGCACTGACAGCCTGTTTTGGAAAATGAAAGGGAAGGTAAGGGCGATGCAACCCATGGCTATGTGGATTATTTTTCTTGACCATTCAGCAGACAAGGAAAAGTGTTTGGAGAGTAGTTTTGCCAATAACATAGAAGCCCCCAAAGCCCCCATGACTCCCACCGAGGCTAATAAGTCACTCATTTAATTCACCTTGTCCAAATAAAATTTGCTGTAAAAGAAAGCCTTATCACGGTTAAGCAAGTCGGTGTTCGTTGCTTTGTTCGTGGTTAGATTGTATTGTTTTCGCACATCCTCGCCGCATTGGCGGGGAGCAAGCATATTCCAATAGGCAAAACGTGAGCCAGAAGGTGTTTTTTCAAGCATCAAACGGAAAAGTTCGTCTGTATCTTGCTGTGTCATGTATTCAAAAATATCACTTAGGTTAAATGCGGTAATTTCGCCCTTATGACCTGATAAAAATTCTTGTATAGACACTTGTTGAAAGCTGATTTTATCAAGGTTGTCACGGATTTTGTCATAATTTTCTGGACGGAGGGAGTAGGGGAGGGCGGTGTCGTATATTCCGTTCAATATGTAGTGTAGATACGGATTTTCAGCAGTGTCCAGATGTGTTAAGGCGTGTTTTGCCCGCCCCAAAATCCTATCAGCGACACTACCCTCTACATATGCAAAAAACTCCTTATCACGCCCAAGGCGACCCATGGCAAAGCGTGAAAAGAACAGACGAAACATAATCTTCCACCTAAGATTATCCCATTTCTTGTCATAAAACTCCAAGCGTTGTTCTGTGGTTTTTGGTTCAATTAGCTGGGAAATGCGGCGACGGTTATGTATCAGTGGCAACACACGGTTGCGGAAAAGCCCAAAATAACGCTCGAATTTGCCTGTCTGCATAAAACCTTGATGGATTAAATCTTTATTGTGTTGCCAATACTCTTCCACGCTTGAAGGCAACTCTAAAGTGGCGAAAACACTGGCTCTATCCATTTCGCCAGCTACCACACCACCGAAAAGCAAATGGTCTCTGTGAGAAAGTTGGCGATACATCGCCTTACGAAGTTCGCAACAAGCTATTTGTGGGAAACTTAGGTCGATTGCATAAACTGCCCTCGGAGCTTGTGCCAGCATTGCAAAGGCATTGTCGCCAGCAGACGCAATGGACAAAGCCACGTCATTAGACTGTAAATCCAAAGCTTCCAGCAAAATATCCGCATCTTCCCATACTTGTGAATAGCGTATCAAATCAAAACTTGCACGGTTTTCAATTCGTTCGCTCATATTCTCACCCCTCACCTCAATTATACAATATCCAGAAAATAATCGCAACCAAATGATTTCACTGACATGGGGCGACCATTGGTCGTCTGTCTGTTGGCACTTGTGTTTGGATTGGGCGGTGTCGTCTGCATAAATGGGGCGGGCAATGCCCGCCCCTACCAAAGGTATGCAAATTTTTATGTTGACAAAACTTACGGCTTCATTTATAATGTAAGCAAGGCAAAAAGGACACGTTGGTCGGCATGTCCGCAAAAACTTTTCGACCAACGTGTCCCTACCAGCCTTTAACAGCCTAGTGAAATGATACCTCACTCAGGCTTATTTGTCAAGCCCCTAAGAAGGGCAGAGGGAGGATTTTATGAGAAAGTGCGAAAGATGCGGTGTTACATCCTCAGGAGACCCAGGATGTATGAATAATATTAACAGTCAGGAAACGATATGTAATGGGTGTATAGTGTCAATTGGTGTAGCAAGAGATGAGGCAGAGCGTATAGAACGCAGAAAGAAGAACAAACCTTTGTATATTGGGGTTGCCATAGTTGTTGCTGTCATTATGTTTGCCTCTTGTTCTTCCTGTGTGTGTTCGTCATTAACATCATGGTAAACTTTGAGATAAGACGGGACTAAGTTTCCGTCTTTTTTATTATCTTTATCGTTCCTTTTTCTCCGTCCAGTTCCAGTAGGTCGCCTGTTTGCACTGTTGCCAGCAGGTTTTTGACTGACACCACGGCAGGGATGCCCATTTCACGTACCACAATGGCGGCGTGGGACAGCAAGCTACCATATTCCACCAAAACACCAGTAGCGGCGGGGAAAAGCATAATCCAACCAGGGTCTGTACGGCTTGCCACTAAAATTTCGCCAGGTGCGATGGTTGCACCTTTTGGGTCTGTAATGACACGGGCAACGCCCTGCACGATACCAGGGCAACATCCCAAGCCTTGCAAGGTATCGGCGTCTAAGTCCACTTCGTCGGGTTGGTTGATGTGGTGCTTGCTTAGGTGTACGCAGTCATATGTTTCAAAGCGGTTGTGGGTAAGGTTGCCGTAATTTGCAAATTCTGCCTTACGTACTGCCACCAATCCTCGTAAATCAAGGGTTGTGGCTGTGCCTTCGATATATGCCAACACCTCGTTACATTCTAAGTAAAAAACATCGTCCCGCTGGTCAATTACCCGAAAACTTGCCAATCTCATGCCAATTTCACGGAAAATGCTACGGACAGTGCCGAAAAGCCTTGTCCGCTCGAACCGTAAATTTTCACGGTTGCGAATGGTGTGGCGGGCATTTTTCAAAATCCATTTGAAGATAGATTTTTTAAGTCCTGCTTTTGCAATGATTGCCTTGTCGTCAAAATTGTCCACAAATTCCGTTGTTTTACCATCCCGTAGGCGGACAGCCATGTTGCCCACGGCATAATACAGGGATGTTGGGTCGTCTGATAAGGTTTCGCTTTCCAACTTCAATTCGTTAATGCACCTGTCGCCAAATTTTTCTAAATACCGCTCAATTTCATTTTGTATGGCAGGGGCAGGCTTACCACTTAACAACAATTCCACAGCATCAGCATCATTCTGCACGACTTCCGCCATTTGACGCACACGCTGGGCGGGTTCGGCACTGATGATGTCGCCTGTGTTGCGTAGCAATCCGTTAAATTGGTTTTCATCTTCTAACTTACACCATTTGGTTGCTGTGTTTTTCAAAAGTCCGTAAAAAATCATGGAGAAAAAGTCGTTGACAACAGGGGCATCCCAGTTTTTTAGTAGTTTACTTTCCAACTCACGGTAATACTGTGCCAGCTCAAACAAAGTTAAACCACTTAAATCTTTAGGTTTGATGGTGTTGTTAAGTAGGCTAAAAAACCGTTCTACATTACGTTGGTTGTTGCGGTGATGTTTCCATAATTTTCTGATTGATGTGAAAATACTGGCATCAGAGGGTGGGGGTAGCAACTCCCGTATTTGGGGCGATAATTCTTCTTTGACACCCATCATCTGCTCCATAAACTTAGCATTGGTTTTGTACCCAGGCAAAATGGCGACCAATTTATACCAAGACAACAAGTTATAATACACCTGCCCATCGTGTAGTCCCAGCATATGCGTAAAAATGTAATCATTCTCGGCAATTTTGTCTTCACGAACACCTAAAATACGGCACATTTCACGGTACACGTGTTCGTAAGCTAGACGGATAAACGAAAAAGTCAGCGGGGTTGTCACGCCGTTGTAGCTTTCGGCGATGTTGCTGTTGTCCCAAATATTTATATAGCCCGATTGTGGCGTAAACTTGGATAAACTGGTAATCGGACGGGATTGCAGTAAATATAGTACATCGCCTTCAATTGCCCATTCAATATCTTGATAATGCCCAAAAAATCTGCCCGCCTTCTTGCATAAGTTGGCAATTTCTAAGCATTGAGCATGAGTTAAAATTCCGACACCTTCAACCGCTTCACCCCGCACCGTGTATGTGTCGCCATCCACCTCACCATCCACTAATTTGTCCCCAAGCCCTGCCGCGGCACTGATTATACATTCTCTGGTGTCGCCAGTAACTGGGTTTGCACCAAAAGCTACCCCTGCAAAATCAGCCCGCACCATCTTCTGCACAAGCACAGCAGGATGCTGACTGGCATCAATTCCACGCTCTCCCATATAGGTCTGAACCCGCTGGCTTTCAGCGGATTTGCGTACCAATTGGATATGCTCATAGACTTCGGATTTTGGTATATCCAAAAAGGTTTCAAATTGACCAGCAAAGGAATTGTCAGTCCCGTCTTCCACCAAAGCGGACGAGCGTATGGCGAAAAGGGTACCGTTGTCAAAATCACTTAAAGCTTGCTTGACATCGCTTTCGGTAGCCCCATCAACGCCCACCACAAACCAAGTAGGAATGTTGCCGAAGGCACAAGAAATACGTGCTAAAGCTGATGCCTTACCCCCTATTTTACTAATGTCATAATTTATCATTGTATGTATCATGCTCTAACCCCCACAAAAAACGGCAAACCGCCCAGCATAAAATACATTAAAAACATCCACGCCCCAGGGAAAACTTTGAAAAATTTAGCATTTTTAGGGCTTGGGTCTTTTGCGAATTTATGTGCGAAAAACAAGGCAATCACATACAGTGGGAACAAGATTGCAAGTATGGGCAGTCCGACCCCCACTTGAAAGCCTGCAAACACAGTGCTTGCGTATGATGCAGTAATCACCACCGCCCAAACAGTCATGCTACGTTTTGCCCCCCAAATTTGGGTATATGTGTCAACCCCATATTCCTCATCTTCTTTGGTGCGCAGTTTGCGTCCCACTTCTACCACTGTGCCATCACAAAAACTGGATATCATATAAGCTAAAAGACCAAAACTGAATGTACCGCCCCTAGGTAACCATTCAATAGATGTGACATACAAATTAAGCAAGGGCAAAATCATCATATGACTAAGCAAATACAGGGTGTGGCGTTTTTTAAGCCATGTTGGTACGAAAAATTCTGCTGTCATTAAAATAAACCATATGTAGACAATTGCAAGCATACCAAGCACTGGCAAGCCCACCCAAATGCTTAGACCAACCTGCAAAATAACAATAAAAACTCCGATTATACGCAACTCGCTAAGTTTAACCAGCCCACGTTGCACAGGGCGATAGGGGCGAAACTTACCATCTTCCTCAAAATCCTTATGTTCGTCAGCAATACGCATCAGCATAAAAAACGTAAGCACAACCAGTCCAGCCGTCACATATTGGGCAACGCTTAAATCTCCTAAGCTTCCGCCACTGCACAAGTGCATGGAAAAACTTATTCCGCTAAATCCAAATGCCAGCATCATGGGCAAATACTGACTAAGCGGAAACCGCTCTTTTTGATATGTCCACCATCTCACGTAAATACCCCCTTTCCACAAATATACCACCAAACCACGAATTTGTCAACTTTTGCATACAACAAATAAAATGCACATCACACAAGTGATGTGCAAAATCTTAAGACTTTTCCAGCTCCCTAAAAAGCTTCTCCAAAGCCCGCTTTTCAATGCGAGAAACGTAACTTCTGCTAATGTTAAGCATTTTACCAATTTCCCTCTGCGTCACTTCCTCGGTACCTGTCAATCCATAACGCATTTGTACAATTTCCTTTTCCCGCTCATCCAAATTTTTCAAAGCTTCGTAAAGCTCTCCAACTTGTAACTTCAAAGCAACCACATCAGCCAAGCCCTCAGAATCATCTGGCAACTTATCTTCTAAAGTGATTTTGTTGCCTTCTCTGTCACTGCTGGCAGAATCCTGCAAAGACACCACCACATTGTGTTTTTTGCTGGCTCTTAGATACATGCGTATTTCATTAGCTATAGTGGTCTATGTGACACACCTGTAGTGGCTTATTTCGGGGATAAACTACTATATCACATCATTTCTGACATGCGAACTTTGCCCGAAGATGCCACGGTTGCCGAAAAGATTCGTTTCTACAGGAAGAAAAGGGACATGCACGGCTACACACTTGCGGAGCTTGTGGGTCTTAGTCGCTATGCAATAATGTATTACGAAAATAATCAAACAGAACCATTACTTGAGGATTTGAAAAAGATTGCGATTGCCCTTGGCATTGAAGCAGACAAGCTCTATGACGATTACTACAGATTCTTGGACTATCCTTATGGAAAGAAGATTAAGGAGATTCGTAAAGAACACAATCTTTATCAACGCCAGCTTGCAAAGATGCTTGGCGCAGACCGCCGAACTATCGAACGGTGGGAGCATGGGCGTGGGGTCATAAAGCGTGCAACATGGGATAAACTTAAAGACCTTGGGCTTCTATAATATTCTTGACGAGTGAGAGTTGGCATGGTAAAATAATGTTGTTAGTTTACGACTTACAAATGAAAGGAGAACTATTTTGCATATTCCAGCCAATAACAAGAAAGAACTTGGGTTAAAAATAAAAGGGCAACGCGAAAAAGAACGCCTATCGCTTAGGAAAGTCGCTTCGAGATGCGAAATATCTCCTGCTGCCCTTAGCGACATAGAAAACGGTATTATATTCCCGACCGAAAAAACTTTCCTCCGTATACTTGATGCCATAAACCATACCAATAAGCCAGAAATCTGCGACTTGTATGGGGAGTTGAAATCTACTGTACCCCCTGATGTAGCGAGCTATTTAATAAATAATAGGCAAGCGGTAGAAGGAATTAGGCTTCTTATGACTCAAGAGCAAAGAGAACAAGATGAACCGTTTGAATAAACGAGAGGCTTGTAACCCATTACGGTTATAAGCCTTTCGCTACAATTCACTGTCAGTATTCAAGTGAGTTCAAGAATGAGGTTGTGGGGTCTATTCATCTTGAGCCTCATAACCCATTAATGCAAAAGTATCAGATAGACCTTCGATATCTCCAGCGTCGATTAAAATGCTATACTCGTTATCCTTGTTGATTTTCAATGTTAATGTGCCACCGAAATCATCCTCCATGCTCATAAAGGCTTTTTTAAGGCTATCAGGGAGTGTACTGTATGCGTCAGGCTTCTTGTTCTTAGACTTACCATCTCCAAGCAGCTTCCCTATATAGGCGCGAAGTTGCTTCACAGACATTTGCTCTTTATAAGCCTTTTTGATTGCATCGGCAATTTCTTTTTCTGACTTGCCTAATAGACGGATTATTTCAGCACCATGACCTTCCCTTAATGGCTTCCTATCTTCGTCACTAGGATTATCCACAAAATATTTCCTACAGGCTCTTGGTAGCTTGTCCATCTGGATTAGCCGATTCACACGTTCCCGGCTTAAATTGCACATTTTACCAATATCTTCTTGACTTAGACCTTTGGAATAACTTGATAAAATCACGACCTGTTCCGCTAATTCAAGCGGGCTTATATCTACCCGATGCAGATTCTCTACAAGCTGTTGTTGGGCGGTCTTAATATAACCATCATCATGTGCAACGTCACACACGATATGTTCCAAACCAGCAACCTTAGCGGCTTGTAAACGACGCAATCCGAAAACTAATCGAAATTTACCGACTTCCTCTTCAACGGCCACCACTCTCGGAGGTTGCATTATGCCGTGTTCTGAAATACTGTCGGCTAACTCAGTAATACTGTAATTGTCCATGCCACTTTCACGGATGTACTCTGGCAGTACAATATCAGTTATGCGGATTTCTCGAAAACTGCTTGACATCTCAATGTCCTCCCCTATGCACTTATCTTCTGCTTGCTCGGGAGATCAGAAATGAGACTGTCTATCACAGCACCTTTCTGTGCATCGTCTAATTTCATCGTATCCATATACTTGACTGCTGCGACACAATGGAGAGCCGCAATATCCTTGTTAATTTGCTTCAAAATCTTTTCATCTGTTGGATAATAAATGATAGCTTCCTTAAACATACGGCACCTCCTCGCAATTTAATTTGTATTCCAGAGCGGTTTGTCTGTATTCCATAATTGCTCATCGCCTCCTTTTCAGAGGTGCAAGGGGGCGTTTTTAGTTAGTTTGATAAGGATTTCTTCATGAGAAAAAATTGATGAAAGAACTAAGGAAAATGCTATAAAAAAGCAAGTTGGCAAAATAGCCAACTTGCTCGTTCTAATTTTAATGACCGTATTTTTCCGTCAAATTCCATGAAAAATGGAAGCAAAAACTTGTAATGCGAACGGGGAGGGGTTGACGGAAAACGCATGTTTGATATGAAAAATTGATTTTCGAGATGAAAATATGGAGGGATTTTAAGGGTTTAGAGCATACAGAGCTAAATAGTGATGCAAATATCTTCTAAAATACACATTCAATTAGGGCTGGATATATAATCATACAACCCGTTGAGGTACATCCTAGGTATCCACTTTTGGGCAGCAAAAAGGCGTTCACATTCCAATTAATGTGAACGCCTTTAGCTTCCTATAAATCGCAGCTTGTCATATTGTTCTTCGCAGTCTATCGAAAATTGTCCCATATCTCACAAACACGCCCAAATGCTCTCTTAGCAAAGCGTTCACCGCATTCAACACAGGATGTTCTCGTGCGAACTGGTCTTCTGCCATAGCTCTTATTTTCTTTCCTTGACTGTAATTAATCGCGGCTAGGACACCGGTTAAAAGAAAGGAAAGAGCTGGAGGCACTAGGCCTACCCAATTTGGGGAGAGGTTCTCAATAAAGTTTACAAACGTACACCACATGGCGTTGCTCCTTTTCAAAAAGCATAAAAATAAAGCCGCATAAGTTTAATCTCCTATGCGGCTTTTGGTTATTGTTTTACTATCTTCTGAGAATAGAGCTTTCGATGATAGTGTAGGTGTTATTGAGCATTAAACTTTGTAGCAGTACGAGCATCTGTGTTACCGACTCCAATAAAATTAATGCTGGCGTTTAAGATTTGGTCTCTGTGCCCAGAAGAATTCATCCAGTTAGTCATAGCCCTTTCGCTAGTTGAAGCCATGGTTGCGTTTTCGCTGACGAAAGGACGTACTCTATTTGCTAAAGCTGCATCAAATAAAAGAGCTCTATCGGTAGGTCTACCATAAAACGGATCGTCATGGGCAAAAAAGCTGTGGTCAACCATTAAATTGGTCTGAAGACGAGCCGCCCTGTTGAGAGCGGGGCATACCGCAAAAAGTTGGAGATTGTGTTCCGCACGAATTTCATTATGACGGTAAAGGACCTCTAGTTCTTGTCGGTTCATGCCGCCGAGGCGGTCGTACTCCTCATTCCAGGCTACGAGTTCTTGTGCGGTCATCGCACGGTTTGGGTGTGGGCTCATTCTTGTTTCTTCGGCAGCTCTTGCCAACGGAAGGAGAGACTGGATTTCTTCTTGGGTTAAGAGGATGCGGCTAAGGATATGAACGCCAGTTTCGTCTGCTCTTACAACGGTTGTTCCGTTTCTTGTGATGGTTACTGGTGCTACGTTTGTTGGGTTGGTTGCTTGTGGCTCGTCGTCGCTCACAAAGTTGAAAAGGTCGTCGGTTACAATGATTACCGTTTGAGTCGGGCCATCCCAACTAAGTTGATACCCAATAGCTTCGATAACTGCCCTGAGTGGCAACATCGTGCTTCCGTTGATAATAGTGGCTGGCACGTCTAATTGGAATGTTTGACTGCCGTTGAGGGTGAATGTCGCTTGGTCAATTACCAACCTAACGAATTGCCCTGGCCGAACTAACGTTACATTCCTTGTCTCTGGCTCCCAGTTAACGTCGAAGCCTAAATGCTCAAACACGCCTCTTGCTGGCACTAAAGTTCTGCCATCTATAATTTGTGGTTGGGTGTTTTCGAAGTGGACTTGAACGCCGTCAATGGTGACGGTGATGGGTTGTTGTGCGAAGGTTGTGGTTGTGGCGATGGATGTGAAGAATGCGAGGGTTAAAATGAAGGTCGTGATTTTCGTTAAAATGCCTTGCTTTTTCATATGCACTTCCTCTTGTTTATAGTCGCAGGGACTGTTATCTTTTAGGGTGTTAGCCCCTATTTATTGATTATGGTTTCTCTACCCATATGTGAAGTCGTTACGGACGTTTCTATCTCCATCGGTAAAATCATTGTGAACCAGACGCAACTTAGCGACTTTGGCTAATTGCTCACGAGGGATAGGATTATAGTTAATATATAATCTACTCAACTGCCTATGGGCGTGTTCGGCATTCTTTTTGCCGGCCCTGTTGATTAGGGGATTGATGTCATCTATCCGATTATGCCGAAGGTTCAAATAATAATTGCGGCTTGATTCTAACGGCTTGATATCGGATATCTTATTCCAACGCAGATTCAGATGGTAAACCGCATTGTTTTCCAATGGCGAAATATCACTTATTTCATTATAAGACAAATCGACATCATCCCAATTCCATGTCCAATCAACAGGAGATAAATCAGAGACCCCCATATGTATTATGGATAAATGGTCTAAAACAGGAACCATCAATCTTTCTGTTGGCGCAGCTACTCCGAAGAATATATCTTTCTGGATAAGGCGCAATGAAGCTATGTGCTTCAGAATATTATTGCCATCGCCATCACACTTATGGAGATACAACATTTTTAGAAAAGTCATATTTTCCAAGTACGCCCAATTATCTACTGCCACCTTATATAGATAAAGTTCTCTCAACTCAGGAAAAAAATGTAACTGCACCTGTCTTTCATCTTGTGATGTACTGGCATCACCATATGCGTGCAATGCTTTGATGTGAGAGAATAAGGTCAAATCCCCATCGTTCACCATATCCCAAGTTATAAACAGATTCACAGGAGTCATCTTAAATGCCGAGGAAGTCGATTGCCACGGCACGGAATAATTATTAGTAACTTTGCCCCATATGTGAATGCCCGTCACGATTTTGAGACTGTCCTCTGTTAGTTCTAAATCCGATGCGGTGAGCAACTCTCTTACTGCACCTTCAAATTGTTTGTTGCTGAACACCAACAATGCCCCACCGCCTAATTATTTTAGCTTCCCGCTAACTTCTTTATGCAATGCTAAATCCATAAAGGACACAAAATTTCATTATAGCATAAATATTGTCGAATCATCAATCTTCGTTTTTTCTTTTGCTCAACATGCCTTCAATCACCTTTGCAGAATAACCACCTGCACGGGCAATTTTGGCACGTCTTCGCCTGTCGCTTTCCTTCTTGGCTAAGTCAGCTATGAACTCAGGGCGATAGAGGCGCATAGGGCAGTCGATCTTGTCGCCTTTGAAATGCTTGAACAGTTTAAGCATTGCATCTTTGCCAATCAGTTCAAATAGCTCTAAATACGCATCACTTAGAGCCTCAGCTTCATTGCCGTCCACGCCGAAAACCTCATAAATGATTTCATCGTTTATGTTGTTAAAATCAATGTTCACTAATTTAACGCCTCCTTTCCTGCCGATAATCAAATTTTAGCAAATGGATGTTCCACAAATCCAATCATAAAAAGGGTAATTTTAAGGGTCATATTATGGAATGATTTTATTTCCATAAAACGACCCTTTTTATTCCCCTTTTTATTCTCCGTAAAAATGAGCAGTTCACTTCCCAAAGACTCATTCTAAAGACCGCTCTAATTGTTCTGATACTATTGAGTAGCAGACAACGAATATTCGATTAAAATTCGCGAAACGATTAGAGTGGACATTTGGAGGTTTTGACACTTGAAAAAGAGGTTTTGTGAATTTCCATCAAAAAAGAGGCCTGCAAACTGGTTTTATAACACGTTTGCAGGCCTCTTTCTCGACTGTCCCCATGAACGCCCCTTGACCTACAAGCCCAAGAAATCGCTGTAATTTCTACCGCTCGACATCATCAACAAGGCCTTTGGATATCCAATTCTCTTAACTTCTCCGTCCTGTGACATCACGCCTTCACTATCCGTTAAAATCCTCAGCATATTCTTGTTAGGATATGGAAGCATCAAATGCTGCTCGTTGTTGCTCTTGTGTGCAATGGTTATCTCCATAAGGCAACCCCCATCCATTTCTCCAAAATCAACCAAGTCAACCTCGATATCATCACGCACGTACTTGAAAGAGTGATGATTACGCTGATAGCCCTGCCTGTAGACATGTTCTGATTTCATGGTTAGCTCGTATATTTCGCCGTAGAGGGCATTGCTTTCTATTAGCTTATCAGCGAAATTCTCTATATCAATCATAAGCCGAGTGTATATAAGAGGACTGATAACACTCAAAGTATACTGCCTTAATACGCTACGCAGTTCATCCTCGTTTCTTATAGAAAGGAAGGAATGTGTAATCCTTTCGGAGCTTTGCTCTTCATCTTCGTTTACAACCAAGTCTGCAAAAAGAAAGCCAGCGTGATATAGATATGCTACAATCCTCCCAATGTCAGAGGCGGACAAACGCATAGAAACGCTATTAGCAAAACCAATCAGAGTTTCTGAAAACTTTAAGCCTTTTGCGGATTTTTGTAATTCCTGCACGCCTATTTGAGAACCCCTAAATCTTTTTATCGAAATCTTGTTATTCAGCGTGTAGGCAATTAAGTCTATTATGGCGGCGTAGTGCTTCGGCTCTAACTCTATTGTACGTACCGTTCCTAGCTGATTGTCTATGCCAACCTGGGTATCCGTAAAAGTGCCATCCATATAGTTTTTATCAATAATGAAATCCATGCCAGCAGGAACACCCTGTAAGCGATAAAAATTCTTCAGGTCGTTATCCATTGGTTCATAGTCTTCGCCATATGAGCTAATTTTGCCTGTAAAAAACAAATATTCTTCAAAGCTAAGTGGGAACAATTCAAATACACAAGACCGTGAAGCTCCTAACTTTTCTTGTGCCAGTTGCTTCATAAGTCCATAGGAGGATGAAGTGAGAATGAATTTCTTACCTGTGTCGCCAATATCTTCATGAAGTCCTGACATGTATTGGTCAAACCCCTCGAAATACCCCAGTTCATCTATTAGGATATATTTTTGGGACAAGTCAAATAAAGCATAGTAAGCATCTTTTGTCAGTTCAGTATCTCGGCAATCTACGTAGTATGCTTGGTCGCTGCCTAACTCATCTCTTAACTGCGTCAACAACTTTGTTTTCCCTGTTTTTCGCAAACCCAGCAAGAGGAATATGGTATGCTCGCTGTTTTCGAGGGCATTTTTAATTTTGTAATAAAGTTTCCTTTTT
>Ga0123352_10002187_pt1 | contig 27021 bp, 16 predicted proteins | sample TergutLab28metaG_FD_89700 | JGI IMG/M metagenome (GOLD analysis project Ga0123352, IMG submission 89700) | Labiotermes labralis P1 segment gut microbial communities from Petit-Saut dam, French Guiana - Lab288 P1 | ecosystem: Host-associated > Arthropoda: Insects > Digestive system > Gut ... | reverse complement strand
TGGGCGGTTCGTACTGCAATATGTGGGCGGTTCGTACTGCAATATGTGGGCGGTTCGTACTGCAATATGTGGGCGGTTCGTACTGCAATATGTGGGCGGTTCGTACTGCAATATGTGGGCGGTTCGTACTGCAATATAATTTTCTTGCCTGGAAATTCATTACTAAATGACTTGTGAGACTTAACTTGGACTGCTCCTTTTTTCTGGATATGTATAACCACTTCAAGGCGCGTCTTAAATCGTACGGCTTCTTTTAAGAGAGAAAGGGCTTTGTAAAGTTTTTACTCTGTGAACTGGCTTACCAGCAGTTTTTTTTCTGAACTTACAACGAAACTTCTTACAGCAACCGTATTTAGCGCAGGTACGAACGGCACAGAATTCCGCATAGGGACGGCAGGCAGACGAGTCACAGGAACTTCACAAACTCTTCGACAAAAATGTGCAAAAAGCCGGCGCATGTGCGTGGTGTGAAGCAAAAGCAACACGATGGAAGATGACCCGCCTCTATGGCGATATAAAATAGTGACGTTTTGTAAGAGATAACACGAGCTTGTCGATGTACCTGTAGGAATGCATGCTGCCATGTAACTGTCAAATAACAGCTTCATCGAACTGAATTTGTAACTGTATTGTACTTCAGGATTCGTGAAGGCAGTAAAAGAGGCTTTGATATTTAAAAAAGTGTGGATTTTAATACTTTGAAAATCAGGTCACCTCTTTAAAATGGTCGTTGTGACTAACATGCCTGAAGAAGATGAAGAAAAAGAACGAGATGAAGAGGAGGAGGAGGGCAAGGAGAGGGAGGAGGAGGAGAAGAAGGAGGAGGAGAAGAAGAAGAAGAAGAAGAAGAAGAAGGAGGAGGAGGAGGAGGAGGAGAAGAAGAAGAAGAAGAATAAGAAGAACAAGAAGAAGACCAAGACGACTATCGGATGTAAGACGTGGTTGAAAGTAGATGGGGAGGTCTCAGTAATCATAGTATTCATGGCAGTCCTTCCAGTTGTCTCACAGTTCTGCTCAAATTTCTGACAGATGAGGACACGAAATGTTAAGTAGGTCTGTCCTGCAGACACTCCCTTATCTTGATGTTCAAATGAAAAGCTTCTTAAGGGCCCCATATACTCTAAGTGAAAATCTGCAATTTAACTGTGTAAAATAACTGCAGGAAAAACTGAACTGTTTTGTGTGTGGGATTCCCTGAGTGAACCGCGCAGTTCTCCGTGTGAAAGACGACTGGAAAGGACAGTTCTGTGGTCTGCGATATTTCCTGTCAAAACTGCGCAGTTTACTCAGTTTTCCGTCAGCTATGACGTCACACAGTAAAATCGTTCAGTTTAACTGAGAGCGTATAGCGTCCTTTACGTCTAGCAACGTCTTTATGTTCCAGAACACTACATTCCCACTTTTATCTATTATTTTCCGAGATGGTAACTGAAATATTTAACTTGGAATGTTTAAAATAATTATAACATTAATAAGCATAAGACTATCACACAACATCGAAATAGTTGTGTGATTTTGTGCAGTTTTACAAGGAAAGAAAAACATATTACCATGCTAATGAAATGTAACATTAGAAAGGATAAAAAATGGAAATATGAGGGCAGACGTCAGGGGAAGTGTTACTGTGAACGCAGCAATGGACCCTGAGGTTTTGTAAAATTCTTGGAATTTCTTGTCTATGTGAACATCTGTTACTGTCTCAATACTTACTGTGCTGCCGGTAGTAAAAAAATTCGTTTTACGTGCGTTAGACTACCGCATCTGCTTTAAGGCCCAAATTAGCATCAAATGGCTGTGGTCACCTTTATCGTTAACTTCGGAACATTCACCCTGTTTAGAAAACATTGTGCCGGTGTGCAAAAATTTTACCTACAAGAAGGAAATTTTTTTCTGCAATGCTTAATCTCAGCGGAGTAGATTGCAGGCCATTTCTTACATAAATTTGATGCAAAAGCGATATAATTTGAACTTTGTATGTATCAAAAGGAAGTTTATTAGCATTTTCTTTGTGCAATGTTCGCTCAAAAGTACTTCATTTGTCTCTTGTTAAATTTCCTGTTGCTCATATTTGCAACATGTCCGAACTTTGCTTCCCTACTTACATAACTGCAGAATAGCAGTCAAACCTTGGCCTTTTAATTCGCTGTAAGTCCGTTCAATTTCATAGCTTTAACGCAGTTTGCGGATATTCATGAAACTTGGTACGAAAACAATTTTATTTGATGCAACCCAATTTTATACTTGCTGTAGGCCTAACTTGCTTCTGTTTCACATTTTATTTTTTGAAAAGCTTTAATAAAAACGACGAAGTATAAAATTTATGTGATAATGATCTTGTGTAATGTGACACCTGTATCTTTTTCTTAGCTGGGTAAGAATCTGCAGTGCCCATTTTTAATGCGGATGAACAGCAGAGGTTGCCAGGTCGTCCCAAACCCTGGTATCTATCTACCAAGCTATAGTACGTCGCATCCCAGGATCCTAATCTTAATGTTTATTGGACCTCATACATAAAAAGTCCATTTGCTGCCTTCAAACACAGAGGAGTTTATAGTTGGTCAGTATCAATGGAAAAAGGAATTTTCCGACAATTTCTAGTGAAAGTCTTCTGTGTGGAATTTAAAAGAACTGTGTAGTGTTTTAGACGCCGATACTTAATTACTTACTTACCTCCTTACTTACTGACTGACTTACTTACTTACTTACTCCAAGGAACAGAATCCTTTTTGAGAAGCTAACCGATTTTCAGCTATTCAAGTAATTCCCCGCATTGTATGGAACACGAAGGTGTATTACGTCATTTACAAGTGCCCGCTACCTGTCCCTATCCCGAGCCAGATCAATCCAGTCCATGCCCTGGATCCCACTTCCTGAACATCCATCTTAATATTAGCCTCCCATCTACGCATGGGTCTTCCAAGTGGCCTCTTTCACTCACGTTTCCTTACCAAAATCCTTTATACACCTCTCCTCTCCCCCATACGTACTCTATGCCCCGCCCAACTAATTTTTCCTGATTTCATCTCCCGAATAATATTTGGTGAGGCGTACAGATCATCAAGTTCCTCACTATGTAGTTTTCTCCACTCACCTGTCACCTAGGTCCAAATATTCTCCTCAGCACCTTATTCTCAAACACCCCCAACCAGCGTTTCCCCCTCACTGTAAGCGACTATGTTTCACTCCCATAACAAATAACAGGCACAATTATAGTTCTGTATACCTCAATCTTTATATTTTTAGGCGCCGATACTAGACCGCAATTATTTTCACCGTCAGACGCTCAGATATGATGTTAACGTGAGACAAATATTTGTTTTGTTAAGGACGTCTAAATTTCCTGCACTTGAAAGACGCTGAGTACGGACGGTGTCACAATACGTGGAACAAATTTACTGTTTGGACTGCAGTAACCAAAGTAAACTAAAGTGTTTATGGTCAAGAAATTTTGAGTTTCAATCAAAGACTTACTCTAACGATTGTCGTTGTTAAGGTACACTGTTCTTCTGCTTCATCACTGACTTATATATTTGTATAATCAGAATTCATTTAATACCAAACACTTTTGAGTAAGAACAGTGTAAAGTACAACACACTGTCACCACAGTCACACTAATCTACTTGGGTGAGTTGGATCGTCTTAAAAGACGAATCGAGGAAACGAATAAAATGTATTTTAACTCATATTTTGATAGAATTTAAGAATAAAAGTGCAAAAGTATGTACATGTATTACTAATATTTGTGCCCTGCTCCATTGCCTTTAGCCCGTCTTCCACTACTAAGAGCTATACTGTTTATCGCATCCACACAGATACCAATGTGTAATTCTGTTGTTTTTCCTCGGTAGTACAGACATTAACACAATTTTTCCGAAGCACTGACTCAGTATTCAATATCGAAATATCCGCGGATTGTGTCCGTAATATCAGTCTCATCTCACAATGCTCTTGGCTGTGTACTTTTATGTATCTATTTTCGCTATTAATTTAGCGCATGAAAGCTTGGCTTGAGAGCTTCGAAAATGCTTGAGGCCTGGAATCGAACTGTTTTGTGGCTTGTAGGCATGCCATGTGAATTTTGTGTTCTTCACAAAATTCTAAGGCCTGGAATTTCTGACATAAAATATGACAATTTAACAGTAATTCGGAAGGTTCCGCATCATCGTACGTCTGACAGTGACATATCCGGGAAATGAAAGCTTCTCCGTTGTTACTTTTAGAATCAGTCAGTGCAGAGAGCCAAAACATGTTATGTGTGAACTTTTCGTCACGGATTGGCGCCTTCTTCAATTTTCCGCGGATGGAGGAAACGGCACGCAGCTGTGGAATAGGCTGTCTAAGCAAAAATGAACAGCTGAAAAGGAGCGGTTCTCCAGCTTTTGTTTGGGCAAGGGGCTAACAAATTCTCATCGTAACAAATCAACGTGTCAGAAAATATCGCACGACGTCTTGCAGTTTTATAGAGACCCTTTGGAAGAAATTAACAGCGACAAATGAACATGAGATTTGAAAACTGGAACAATCAGACCGTCCATCGGTCAGGATCACTGAAGGGAGTCGAACAGAAATTAGCGAAGTATAGATTAGACTTAGTGGTGGTGCAGGAGGTCAGATGGAGCAAGAGAGAAGCTGAATGCACGGAGGAATGTATGCTGTTTTGTGGAAGGGAAATGAACTTCATCACTACAGAACAAGATACTTGCACATACAGGCGGGTAGTAGAGTAGAATCTCTTCATTATCGCGCTAAGAAGTCTGTGGTGTAATATTGTTGTTCTGAACGCGCCTGCCGCAATTGAGAATAACAATGATGACTTAAAGGAGAGTTTCTGTGAGGAAATAGAGCAGGTGTTGGGGCAGTCCCCTAAATACCACGTGAAAATTCTGTGAGAAAATTTCAGCTAGACGTAGGGATAGAGTATATAAACCGACAATTTGGAATTTGAGTTTACATGAGGATAGTAATGATAATGGTTGTTACATTAGTAAACTTTGCTATAGTGAAAAATGAACTTATCAAGAGCACAGTGTTCTCACACTGAAACTTTCGTCAATACACATGGGCCACTTCTGATGGGGAGACAATTAGATTGATCACGTTTTGATGGAGAGCAGCTGGCAATTAAGTACTTGTGGCTTTCATAGAAGCTGAATTCAATCTTGATCACTGTCTTGTGGCTGCAAAAGCTAGGGAATGACAAACAGTAACTAAACTTTAAGGACGGATAGGTGCAATTTCAGGAAGCTGAACGAGGTGGAAGTTAATGAAGCGTATCGGGTTAAAAGTTGAAGCAGGTTTCACCTTTTGGTGAAATATGGTGATAACGGAGACATAAATAAAGCTTGGAAAAACGTCAGATGGAATATTTCAAATTATTAGATAAAGCGATTTTAGGTCAGCATGAATGAAAGAAGCTTAGAGCATGTTTTGATGAACATTGTTCAAAATTTGTAGATCAAGATATAACGCTAAATAGAGTGGTTTCTGGATCCAAGAAATTTATTCAGTTATAAACCATCTAATTGAAGACCGCCTTCCGTGCTGGTATTATCATTTGGTTGTGCTTCGCAGTCCAATGCAAGAAATAATCCTGCCATGTAGTACTTTTACTTAGAAACTTTCGTTCATATAATGTGACTGCAACAGATCCAGGCAAATTCTGATTTCGTCTGAATATATTTCAAACCCACTTGTAGGTAATTTCGGTATCCTTGTCACTATCACCTTTTTTTAGTACTTCGCCAATACGGGTTTACCTGCATTATTTCACGATTACGAGCAACTGTTGTCGCCCTGTGATATGTCACCAATGCTATGATCCAAGAAGACCTAGGTATTCCAGCTGTGCAAGACGTCATCCACGCCAGAACTATCAAGCACCGTATAAAACCGGAAGCACACTCGAACCCCCTACTCCACCCCATTCCACGAGATAACGTCGTACGAAGACTGAAACGACGGTGGACAGCTGACCTGTAATACGGTGAACGAGATCTCCTCGCAGGAGGGGACCTCATCACGCTAGTACGTCCACAAGTTTGACACGTAGCCAGCTCATTAACTTATAGAATAATTTGTACTCTGATTGCTGACTTCAAATAATAAAAATAAATAAAGCTTATTTCACGGAGGCCTGTCAAGGCCACACTGTAAACTTCTCTGCAGGCAAGAACAAGGCACCCCAAATACCGCGGCAGGTCACTATCTCCTTCCGTTCCGAAAAGCTTCGAAAGCCATCTGATTATCATCTATATTCCATAAGAACGCGCCTTTTATTCATACTTCACAATATAAATAATTTATAAACATTTTCGACCCCACACAAGGAGATAAATATGTGAAGCACGTTCATTTTATTCCCTCGTAATTTGTGAGGCTGTTCTGCCAAAAAGATGGCGTTGAATTTCCAACTTTTGGCTACACTGTATTGGCAACGTAGGTGACGCGAGTGTATGAAGCTGTGGGGCACTGTCTGTTGTTGATAGTAAAGTAGAAATCGTTTGGGACTGGCAGAAATCCACTACGCTCTGTGCAGTATAAGCTGAAACACGGTAATTTTTCTCTCTGTACCGTATGCAGTCGTATTTTATTCCTCTTTTGCTGTGTATGAAATATATTCTTCTTAAACTGAACTAACGTTACAGCTTCCATTCGTTCATACAGGATAATAGCAATTGTTTGATTGTTTCCTGACTTGATTGATAAAACAAGCTACAAAACTGTCCAGATTGAACACTTATCCCAATTTACCCCAGTTTACCCTACTGTGTTTTGCGACCAGTGTTTATTTATTTAACAGGTTGTACAATGTTTCCACATCTTCCTGCGCCCATTTGACAATTATATTATCTTCTTCCTCCAGTTGCCTCTGTCATTCCAGTCTTCTTCCATTAATCCTTTTTCTCCCATCAGTCCTCTAATCCCTTCCGTCCAGGTAAGTTTAGGTCTACCTCGTTTTCTTCTTCCTGGTGGACTCCATTTCATAACTTCTTTTGGTAATCTCCCCTCTTCCATTCTTTGAAAATGTCCATACCAAGCGACCAGTATTAGGACTAAATTTTTTTTATTTTATCCCGCATAGTTTATTAACGTTTTCGTGTGATTCCAAAAATTACCGGCGATGATATTCCTACAATCCTTTAAAAGGTTCTTCACGACAGACAGAACGTAATTACTGCATTTGATGAATTTTATGCTTCAGAGAGGTTTCTTCGATCGTAAGCCACTCTAGCATAAAGCAACACGCTGACGCTGGGAGATGACAAAGAACAGCGTCACCGTACTCGACTGGTATTGCTGCCCGTTTTCTCGACGAGAATGAGGTTCTGTGCTCCAGTAGGCATGAGAGAGGCTGTGAGCACATATCGATTTTATAACACTCCCACTCCACTCGAGCTGGTGTGTAGTTCTCTAACTTAACACGAACGCAGCTGTTATAGCATTGTTTCTACCAGATACTGAGAACAGTTACAACACCAAAGTAAGCTTCTCAGAAGCATCTTGCGTATTTCAGTGTTGCAGTTCTGACGATATCAGTGCATTTTGTATACTAACTGAAAATAAAAATGAAGAAACCCATACAATGCTCCATTATATAACTACTCAATGGCACGCGGTGGCGCAGTTTGTTGAGGCACTGCGCTACAAGCCGGAAGGTCGTGCGTTCGATTCCCTAGGGGGCAATTGGGATTTTTTATTGGTGTAATCCTTCCAGTCGCACTGTGGCCCTTGGTTCATCTCAGCCTCTGACAAAAATGGGTAAATTCGACCTGTGCCTAGGGTTGACAGCCATTCCACTTTCATGTGCCGACTGCCTAGAATTTCTGGGTGCCCTAAGGGCCTGTCAAGGCCTGAAGCTGTATAACTACATCACTGTTCAATCCACTGTGTCAGGTTTTATTTTAAACGCTTATACTAACCTGTTAAAGACTTTTAGAAACAAATGTTTCAATAATTTTTTTCACAAGAGTCCAAAATTATTTCCTATCCAAAGCCAGCTTTGTCCATTGCGCGTTCTTAAATAATAATAATAGTAACAATAATGTATTGGAGAATGAAAATTTCAAGCTGTACTGGAATCGCAGCATACTTACGGACAAAAAATACCTTTTAATCGATGTGACATAACTTTTATGAATAAGAATATAAAGAACACCTTTTAATAGACATAGCTGTCCCAAATACACATAATCTCGCCAAAACAATAACCGAGAAATAAAACAAGTACCAAGAGCTGGCGAATGAAATATGTACTATGTGGAAGCAAAAGGCAGCACAAGTGATTCCGATAGTAATATCGTCTACGGTAGTAATTCCGAAGTCACTATCACAAAGTCTGACAAGACTTAACCTGCATCCGAATACATATACACAACTGCAAAAATCTATAATTCTTGGCACCTGTTCAATTGTAAGAAATCGCTGAATGTGTTTGCTCATAAGGTGCTGTTACGTGCATTTTTATACATGGAATCTGAGACAGAACATAGAGTTTGAAATAAAATCAGGGCACATATTCCAGCTCTTCCTGACAAGAAGTTCATAACTAAAACATCAGCTTTTCTGTGACCGGTCGCTCTTATTAAGGCCAGTAGGTGCGTTTACCAAACCCCAAACGAAAAGAAAGAAAACTGAGGTTATTGGAGGCTTATTTTATACTTACTGTGGATCTGTTTAGTCACAGGATGTAAGATTTCCGTCTGTCCGTTACAGTTCTCAGTTTCAATAAATCGCACTAGTTTTATCTTTCCGACTGCTCAACGAACTACAAGCTAGCCTCAAGTCGTGCTGAGACGGCTATCTTCCACAATGTCTGCAGTCCACATTTTTCTATTAATTGCCTTTGTTCGACGCTATATAATCTGAAATATTGACAGCATCGTTGTATAAACCAAAACGATAAAGGGGTCTAATACCATAATTTGTTTAAATCGGTTCAGTCTTTTTCGGAAATGAAACTAACTTTTATAAGGGGACTGTTCATTTCATAGTCTATGTTACGAAAGGTCCACAGTTTCTTCCAAAGCGAGTTCTCCACAGTACGATCTGGTGTTTCCTTTTTCAATTTCCAGTGTTCTCGCGTTTTCTTAAGGTAATTCAGGAGCTGCTTACGTCTTCTTCCTCGTCATACCGTCACTTCTAGCCCTCCTTCTATCTTTCCTTCCATAACGTGTTTCAGAAGGCAGTTCCCACGCAAGATGTGAACAATCCAGCTGGCCTTCCATAATTCTCTTTTGTATGAAGAATATTTCTTAACTGCTTGACTCTGTGTAATACTTCTGAGCCTTTTGCATGATTGGTCGAACTTATCTCCTCCATCATTCTCCAACACCGCAGTTACCACCGCGATATTTTGTGTTTATCGAGTGCATTTCGTGAAAGAGAAACACAGGATCAGCCTTTAAGAAACTTAGTATTTTCCATTTTTAAGGATTGTTAAGTTGCACAGTTGTAACCTGAACTATATTCTATGTGTGACTGTCACAAGAGAACCAAGGCATTACAGCGACCAAATGTATTTTTTATTTAGCTGCAAGGGATAGGAAATTAAAATACGCCGCTGTTTTTTAGGCTTTTATGAAGGGCCAAGTTCTGTTTATGGTCAACAAACAGCTAATCTGTTACAAGAAGTAATAGATTTTCTAACAGCTAATCGATGTCCCTTCTCTTTACTGGCTTTATTTGTTCTTCTTGGCTCCTATTCGGGTTCTTGAATCCATGCTCATATCAATTACTTAGCATGTGTACCCACTTTTAATCTCTGGTAATGCGGTTGGGCTATGCCTCCGTATCTGTAGGCTCTAATTGCCTCGCTGGTCGTCCGTAGAGGATGATAAATTAATGGATACGAAGCACTGGTGAATCAGTAACTGACAAGTTAGTATCGACATGTTCAGAGAGAAACCTGTCCCAGTGCCACATTCTCCAACATAAATTCCGCTTGTACTGCCCTGGGATTAATCCCGGTTTTCCGCATTGAGAAGTCTGTAACACCGGGTTTCAACTGTGGTACGGAAGGAAGTGTGTAATGACGTTACTCTGTGTTACAAAGAGGCTAATGTAGACACATTCTTTGGAATGTGTGTGAGGTGTATTCTGTTGCTCTGTTTGAATAACGAGTCACAAGTGTTTGAGAACAAATTGTGTTTGCAAGTGAGAGGTATGTAATGTTTGGTTGGTATATAATGATCAATAGGACAAGGACCCTCACGACCTATCCATGCCGCCTAGTTTCTTTGCAGTGAATCTCATGAAGGCATGGAAGTGACAGTCTTCCTTCGGCATGTTAAAATTGCCGCACTGAGATACCAGAAAGCAGAAATCTTTACAGATACCTCCCCGAGAACCTCACACTTCGAAGATGTAACAATTGACATTACTCTGCAGTCGGGTTGTTGTTATGCTGGTGCAATGGAAGTGTGGAGTTAGAAATTCATTACTAACACCACGGAGCAAAGTCTTTCCTGAGAAGCTAACAGGTCCTCAGCTAGTCAAAACGTTCCGCGATTTCTGTGGAACCCGAGGGTTCATCACCATATTCACAAGCGCCAGCGACCTGTCCCTATCATGAGTCAGAGCAATCCAGTCCATGTCCCATCCCACTTCTTGAAGAACCATTTAAATATTATTCTCCCATCTACGTCTAGGTCTTCAAAGTGACTTCTCCCACTCAGGTTTCCCCACCTCTCCTCTCCTCCCTACGCGGCACACTACCCGCTCGTCTCATTCTTCTTGTTTCGTTGGCTCGAAATAATAGGTATGGTGAGGAGTACAGATCATAAAGCTCCCCGTTATGTAGTCTTCTCCAATTCACTGTCACAGCGTCCCTCTTAGGCCCAAACATCTTCATCAGCATCCTATTCTTGAACATCCTCGGCCTACGTTCCTCCCGCAATGTGAGCGACTATGTTTCACACACACACACACACACACACATTCTAAACAGGCAAAAATAATTCATAAAAGGAAGTGGAATTTCGTTGCAAACGTGTCATTTTATGAAGAAAAATCTGATATAATACCTTAACGTTGCGTTTAAAAAGTCCATTGCAAGGCAGTTAACGTAGGTTCTGTATGTATATGTGCAGGAACAACGCAAAGCCTGTGGAAAGAAAGTAAAATTTTAGTAATAATTCGGTACATAACAGTCGCCACAACTAAGTATCTTATTATTTAGTGGTGCAGCCTTATTTCGCCCTTTATAACAAGGCATCGTCAGGCTAAATACATTTGTATATAAGACAGGACAAGAAATACACAAAAAGTTGTGTCGACTGTTAATTGCGTAATTAGTAATTGAAACACAGTGGAATATCCAACCTTAAAATTAGCAGTTTCATGGTGAACGGTGGGCTGACAACACACAGAAATCACGTAAACGTACGAATGTCAGAAGTGCAGAAGTAGATAACTTTGAACGAAGAGAAATGAATGACGTTATTGAAGATTTTTGTTTAAAACAAAGACCGTGACGACCTGCAAGAAGCGTAATGACCGTGTGTAATAGACACTGAAATTCTCCCCTGAGAAAATAACACAACTGTAGCGAATGTTATAGGGAGCTTCGTAATTATCTTATGGGACACTAACAGCAGTGGTGGTGACAGTGTCAGTGGTGGTGACGCTGAAGCTGTGGAATTATTTGTGGTCGATTTACTTTCCCTGTAAAAAGGTAAAGTGTCCCCGTTACATGCCCGGTGTGGCCCAGAGGGTGGGTAGAGGTATAGCTCTACTCTTCCATGACCGCGGCACTAGAAGAGGGTGAGTGGTCAGCTGCACGCCCCGGCCGCACTTTACCCCCGGGAAAGACCCAGGGCCGGTCTGGAGGGGCGGAAAATCTCGTCCGCACCCGGATTCGATCCCGGACCGTCCAGCCCGTAGTCAGTCACTATACCGACTGAGCTACCCGGCCCACTTACTTTCCCTGTAGTGCACATTAAAATGGGCTGATCTTTTCGGGATAGTCAGTAGCTGAGTTCCTGCCTTCGCACCTATGCGGCTCTGACGCCTCTTCCTGGCCCGCGCATAATTAAGTGCCCCGTCTGGGGGTGTTCGAATATTTTTAAATGATTAATTGCAATTTATACCTAAAATGCCACCTCTTTGCTTTTTTTTTATTTGTAATGCAAATTATGTTTCAGGCGCTTTTTGAGGAAATGTATTTCCCCTCTTATCCAAAGTTCAGCTGGTTGTATTTATGGGTCTTGAGCATAATGATGTCCTGTTTCTTAACCTGTTCCTTGTGGGGGAGGGAGATCATCTGATTTTTATTATGGTTCGATGTTTGATGCAAATTTCATACTCAGCTCACTCAACTAAACGTTTTTCATCACATGCCAGGCATGTTTCCACCCATTACCTACTTTACCCTTGTAGCTAGTGCAGTTTCTTAAAGTTTGTTTAATTATAAAAAAGTGGTATAATTCACTTATTGCAATCATGTGCATTTTATTCCGTTTGTACTTTGCTGCTGCAGACAGATTGGTAATTTTATGGTGCACATATTTCGGCATCGGATCCTTTTGTAGGCTGAGATTTATTAAAAGAAATTTTGGCAAGGCACTTAAATTTTTGCGTCACGATTCAGTAAATTACGGGTGTATCGCTGCGTAAATAGTGAAAACGTTAATCACTACGCACACGCACTTAATCCCACTCGGAAATTAGTAACTAATGAGCATTCTGTAACAGTTAATTCACGCATTTAAAATACACGGTGTTGTTGATATTTCAGGAAGGTTACCATAAAGCACAGGACTGCGAAAACTTTAGAAAAAGCATAAACGTTCTACAGAAGACATCAGGATATTTCAAAATCAAGTATAAGATATATTTCTATAGAAACAAATGAAGAATAAAATCCAACTAGATGCCACTTGTTACTTTATTATGCTTAAGCTAGGCTCAACATATTTCGGGCACCATTATGCCCATCATCAGGAGCTCACGACGATAGCGTTTGGTTACCACATAGGCCGTCTGGTTCTCGAGTTGCTCCTGATGATGGGCATAATGTTGCCCGAAACATATTGAGCCTAACTTAAGCATAATAAAATAATAAGTGGCATCTAGTTGGATTTTATTCTTCATTTATCAAGATGATGCACGGTCCAATACACATCAAATTTCTATAGAAAGTTACTGGCCACGTTACTCGGATATATATTCCTAATTATTAATATGGGTACAATTTAGCCATATGACCCTTTCTTTTGTGGAACATGTCACTAGAGTACCACACGGTTCAAATGTGAGAAGGACTGTAAGGTTGTGACAAGAGGGTTTATGACACCGGAATATGCACGAACATATTCCATCTCTAGTGCGTGAGACACCCCTACGTGCTTTTTAATGTGGTTTACGTGAGACAGATGTGAACTGTGCCTAAGTATGCACAATGGCTATCATGCTTTACATAACCAACTGATTGTGTGGTGCTGTAATTTGACACACATTTTTGTTGTAAACTTCAGAGCTTCCTGATGGCCGAAACATGTAGCAAGCACTGAATAAAGTTCAGAAAATGAAGAACAGTTCTTTACGGACGGTGTAATTATTGTTTTGACGTCGTCTTTGTATTTTATGTCCCTCTAACGTCGTTTTTGTGGAGAAAGGTTTTTCGTGTTGAAAACACTGCCATCTGCAGTGTCCAGATGCAACTTCAGTTACTGTTTTTAACGCAAAGCAGATCAGAGTAAGATAGAAGAGAAGAGGTGCAGAACGAGTAAGGAAGAAGGAGATACAGTATTAGAGATGATGAAATGGAAGGACGTTGCTCCTCTTTTTATTTTGCAGGTTATATTAGTTGACCTAAACAAAATATCGTTTGTAGTTTCAACAAATATTCTACGTCTGTGGACAAACAGCAGTGACTTACAGGGGATGTTAGTGATTACATTTAAAGGAGACCTGCTTAACTTTTGACGTGGTGCGAGAAAGTTCTGCAAAACTTTGCCTGCATGCGGGCAACATGAAATTCTTGTAGATGAACATTTTTGGTACACTTGTTGATTAAGTAAAATGATTGCTTTTCCTCAGTTGCTGGCAGTTCGATTCTATCCGTAGTAAATTTCACAGTAAACATCCATTCTAGAAACCTTGAGTGAAAAGGAGGAAGTGTTTGCTCCAGAGACCTTTGAGTCGGAAGCCCTGTGAGCAGCCGACAAAGGGAAATAAAGTCTGTTTAGCTGATCCCTTAAAGGCGTGGGGAACATGCAGTATTCATGATGTAACGTAGGGTGAAGGGCAACAGCCTAACACAAGCAAACCTCCAACCCAAGATAAAAAATAAACTATTAAAATAAATGTTCATGTTGTCCCCAAGAGTTGGGCGCTAGCAGTCAAGTACGTGAGGTGTGCACGCGAGGTTCTGCATATTGAGATCACCTAAAGCACATATTGATAGTTCTGGACTGAAGTGACTGTTGGTTTGCAGTATATGAGATTTGAGTTCGAGTGGCAGAAGGAGGTTGCACAATTTGTAATTGATTAACTGGACAGGTGCAGACATTTTACCTCAGATGCAAGTAAATAAATAAAAAATAGAGAGGACTTTGTCATATTTGGTTAGCCCTACCCTTATCCCTTAAGAAGTCTTACCTATCATAATGAGTACATCAGGGCATACAATGTACATAGGGTGATCGTGTACATTCTGTACATAGAATGACACATAAATTAATATACTCACAGTTTTACTTGTGTATTTGTCTATACATCACGTGCAATGATAATATGTTGATAATAATAGCAAAGGTTTGTTTAAAAATATTGTAGCGCTTTCCTACTCGAATGATGGCTTGACTTCCATCAAGTTTTCCAGGGAAAGGACATTAAAGCGTATGGTAGTAATATTTGCCGCCACCAGCCAAATAATTTGGCAAATCTGTTAGGGCAAGAACTCAAGGATTATATAGAACAATCGTTTGACTCATTCCCAATTTAAATAGGAAATAGCAAAAGTGTATATTCTATTCTATTAAAGTAACTAACAAGTCAATAGCTACAGACTTATTAAGTCAAACTTTGCCGAAAATGTATAAGTTATTTAAATAATTAACTTGCCTCTCTCTCTCTATAAATTAAAACGCGTAAATTTGAAATAAAACCTAAAGTGTAATTGCCAAACTGAAACTCGGTGAAAAGTGAATTTCTAATGCAGTCAATGTGTCTTACCTTGCATCAACAGCAGACGGTCAAGCATTGTAGTACCGTTACAATAATCTTAGTAATAACTATACTGAATCACAATATTTCTACAGTCGCAAATACCTGACAGCCGGCAATCAGTTTCTTAAAGAGTGAGGGCGTTTAACGGGTTGTGCTGGGCTTTATAGTGTAGAGGTGACAAGTCATGCATTCCTAAAAGTATAACGATCTGATCAGGTCACTGCCGGCTTCAAGCGTAACAAAGAGTAATAAACTGATAGCTATTGCTGACTTCTGCGGCTGTGACTGATCGATCTCTTCCCGGATATGACGGTAACAAAATGTTTTAAGTTTCCTATCTAATATAAATCCGTGTGTAAATTTAACATGCATTACATTACACTTCACAAGCTTGGATAGGGTGTCGCTATTTTTAACAGGTTTTTATAAAATAAATTATTAATATAGGGCATGTCTGCATAAATAAACAATTCTTAATTTTGCGTAATTACTTCGACATTGTGTCTCGGCTTTTTCAGGGGAAGGGTTAAAAATGTTCTCTCATTTCAGATCTCTCCGGGCAGCACTACACTGTATCGCGAGCAACGTGTTGCCCACGAGCTACAGGTTGAGCGGGCCTGATTTAAAATATCTTTCCACACGCCATCCATGAAGCTACTGGTTGAGCCCTGCAGAGTTGGTACACCGTATGTGACTTCTGATCGTGTTTAACACTTTATTATTTTTGTATATGAACACTCCGAGTGTACTGAAGACTGCTGCCTGCTGTTGTCTCAGGAACTGTGAAGTGGGTCTGATACATTCGTACCTGCTGCGCATTAGCAACCCCTTCCAAATGTGGATACAGTACGTTCATTATTTTCTCTTTTATTTTCTGTTAGTCACAGAAACAAACATGCATGTAGTATTCAGCAACCACAAACGATATCTGGCATTTTTGTTCCTACAAATTCCCTCTCATTTCAGGGTACCGCTGCCGTGCGGTTTTTATGCTTGCTGCTTGTGTTTTTGTTATATTGTGTTGAATCACCAAGCGAAGTCCGTGGAATTACATTTTTATTTTGAAACAAGCACTAAAAATATAACCCATTCCCATAAATAGGCAATACAATGAGTGACACGCTTGTTGCAAAACGTCGTTTGTAAGTATGAAGTTGTCTGTCTGTCTGCTTACCGAAGCCCGAAGCCATAAAAACCTGGAGCTATTGACCATAAAGATGCATATGTTATTTATACTTCTTGCAGTTGATGAAGGTGAGAGGTCAGATTTGGCCTCTACCAATTTGCCGGCATTGTAAGGGTCCAGGTTCCCATAAAATGGGGTGAATAGGTTCCAGAGATGGTCTGGATACTTTGTAGGCCAACGTAGCCTCGGGAATTGCGCTATTCGGGGCTATTACCCAGCGAACAGTGGTAATTTCCTTACCGACTTTTCGGGAAAACCTATGGACCTCATATTGAAGGGTCAAAACCTATCGGTCCCATCTCCAAGGGTCATAGCTTGTAATGAAATGTCGGTAAGGAGTTAACACTACTTGCTGCGTAATAGCCCAGAAGAGCGCTGTTCTCATTTACCGCACGGCGGAAACTTGAACTCACGCGAACGGTTAAACTCTTTCTGCTGCCTAAACCAAACGTCTGTTTCCTGTCTGATTAGCCAGCATGCCAGCCACTGTTACGGAGTGCGCAGGCTCAGATCGCAAATATCGTTAGTTCCTAGGCGCAGGTGTCACTCGATACACATACTGTGAAGGATACTTGTGTCCTAAGAGTCCTCAGATAGAAGGTGATAGTAACGTAGTACTGTTCTATTATACGAGTATAGGAAGTTTCTTTGATATGTTAACAAGAAACTATGATTAGGATCTTAGCCAGGTGAGTGCTTTCAACGCCACCGTATTTCTGAGATTCGTTTTAACAATATCGTAGTAAATTCAAAGCTAGCTCTGCCCTCAACAAAAGTATTGAATATGATGCTCATCTTCCCCAGCTGCGTTGCTTGTCCTGCACATGATTTGGTCTTATTTAGTAATGGTTGCTACAGAACACACGTGATTTTCTCCATTATTATATTTCTTCTTCTAATTCCGAAATATTAATTATCAAACCTAAAACGAAAGAAAGATTTAATACTGCCAGCTTTTTTTTTTATGTTTTGCTGACCGTGCATCTCAGAATAATCTTAGTAATTAACCAACTGAATGGACAAATTCTTGTTTTATAATAAGTTTATCATGTGCCTCTACATGTTTCGAGCACTATGTGCTCATCATCAGGAGGTCAAAATTGTTTTATACAGCATCTGGTATCATCACACTTGTAGGTGGCCGTCCTCTCTCAACCTGTGCACGGGACGGCCATCTGCAGGTGTGATGACACCAGATGCTGCATAACACAATTTTGAACACCTGATGATGAGCACATAGTGCTCGAAACATGTACAGGCATATAATAAACTTATTACAAATCAAGAATTTGTGCATTAAGTTGGTTAATTACTAAGATTTAGTAAGATAAGACTGCAAGCTTATTGAAATTTTACATTCAACGGATAGTTTTCTCAACATAACTGCATAATTTTCTAAGATTACTGTGCATCATTTTACGCGCCTTCGCGAAATTGCGAAAAGGAAATATTAGCTCTGTCAGTCTGTCCGAAGGTCCGCATGGAATAATGTGGCTCTGAATGGACGGGTTTCCATGAAATTTGATATTTTTTAATATTTCTCGAAATTCTGACGAGAAAATTCACCTTTCATTAAAATCGGACAAGAATGAAGGGTACTTGACAAAAGACCAATATATATTTTTTATCTTATCTTGGTCAGTTCTTCTTAGAATGAGAAAAGTTTCAGCCAAGAGTTGTAGAGAAAAAAAGAAACACATTTTACATTCAATATTTTTGTTTCGAAAATCTTGCCGTTTATGACATAATGTGGAAAAATGATGTAGAACCGGACAGGCCACAGATGACAGTATGAAGTATGCACATTGCATGCTGGATACCGAAAACTACTAACGCACACTCAGAATGTGAAGTACTTATTGCTTTTTCCACGCAACAATGGTTGCAAGAAAGCGCCTCAGAATTACGTCGTACGTACGATGCCTGTCTTGTTTTACTTCAACTAAGCGGGAATAACTTCTCGCTCAACTCACAAATTCGCGCGTCCACCATCTTTTTACTGCAAACTGCAGGGAATTAGACAGTATAACGTTGACAGACGCCCATGCAGGCATACAACTAAAATTGAAATTTATAACCTCAGAACCCTAACCAGTTTAGAGATATATGCTGTGCTGCCACTTCAGGTTGGCAGATAGCGTGGAATTGTAATCTCTCACATCAAGCACTGAGAGCTGTAATCGCTTTGAAGCACTATAGGAGCCTACGGATCGCTAAAGTGCAACTCGCCTCCACACAGCATTGCATTAATTTGTATATCCTGGCAGGAATGCGCAAGGGTGATTACAAAAGATCAATAATTATTGACGCCATATCTCGTAACTATTGATAAAGAGGCATTAAGGGGTCATGCTATGGCTCAGGTGGCTAGTCGCCGACCTGTTACCGCGGAGGGCCGAGTTCAATTACCGGCTAATCCATGTGGGCTTTTGTGGGCAATGTGACACGGAGATATGTGTGTCGGCAAGTGCTTGGTACTTCCCCTGACGTAGTCATTACAGCAATGCTCCATACTCATTCATTCCTGTAACACAAACGCTATATATTGTTAGCATTGTCAGCGTTGTTAAATACAACTCACACAAAGAAGGACATTAAAGGTAGTTTTACGAGAGAATATACACAGTGGTAAGTGCTGCCGTCGCCCTAGACAAATATGAATATTTATAGTCTAATTTAAAATACAAAATGCCTTTTGAATAATGTGACTAAGTTTTATGAGACCTGTTACACACACGTTGCCAAAGATTCACCCAAAATCTTCGAATTCCTTAAATTTCTTTCGTATATTACTGTAGAGACCTAGGTTTTCTAATTTGCCTCTTTTCTTGAGGCTTTCGTGCCAAAACTTTGAGCACATTTCTTCTCCCTCGTACGAATCATGTGTGCTTCTCTGATCAAATTCCAGACTGTCCTTGACTTTTCGTCGCCATAATGTGTGACGAGGTTTAGGCCCACATATTTTGCGAAATTTGTTGTTCGGAAAATAATGCATATGAAAATTCAAACCATTAAGTATAGGAAAGCATACCAATGGATACCCAATTAAAGAATTTTGGACTGATCAAGCCCTACTACGTTACTTTAGTAAATAAGTACCAAATTTATACGGCTTCATATTTCAGACTTTTGAATCTTAACATTAATTTTGCTGTTAACAAAGTGTTAGAAGAATAAGGAAATTAGGTTAAGTTACTATTTTTGAAGAATGTAGAAAAACAAATTTAATCCGCGCGAAAAATAATTTTGACTTCCGATGTAACACTTTAAAGCCCAGTGGTTACTTCGTGTATCAATAGATTTTACGTTCAAAAATTCTACATTCTGCCCGCATATTTTATTTTTGTGTTTTGCATAGATCTCGGAAAAAACAGCGTTTATTTCCCTGAAGAACTTTAATTGATTGGTTTTCATAACTGTGACGCAGTGTGTTTACTGCACGGTGCGGAATGGGCCGTTATATGAAAAAGATGGCGTTTCATTCTTAAAGGGTTAACAGAATAACTAGTAACATTCCAAATCTCGTGTAATACGAGCCAAAAATAGTTACACGTCCTTTCTTTTCAAACTTTAGAGTACTGAGTCACTGCAGGAGAAAGAATGATGGTAGCCATGCTCTTTGATAGGAATATGGTGAATGCTTATTGGTCTATGTACTGGCGTGTTGTTAAGAATTAGCGGTGTGGAGGTTCGTTAGAGGAATGTAAGGCAGCGAGATATCAGGTAACCAATTATACGATACTCATGTATACGTCTAGTGTATCTGTATTGAGGGAAAAAATATCACGGACAGACTACATCAAAACTTGCTTACTGCTTTGATGTAACTTCTTCAGTATTATAAAACATGTTGTCAACGAAGATTCAAGAGGAAGTACTGGATTGCTGTAGCAGGAAATGAAAAATGATGGAATTTTGCCTTAAACTAATGAAGGTTATCAGGAGAAATGTCGTCTTCTTTTGTTTGAAGGATATCAGTTTAAGTGCGAGATTTTTGGATTCACGCAGCAGAGTTTTTCGACGTCCAGGCCCTTGGGATGTTATTCTTTGTAGATTGATGAATAAATTGGAGACATTTTGAAAGACCGTAATGTGTTCGAGACTTCGGGAACCATGCACAAGTGGACAGGACATAATATCCTAGATTACCTGAAAATTAATATTTAATTTAATATCTGATTTTTACCAAGAACGATGCACGCCTAACAGGCCTTAACAGCCGATCCCGGTGGCCGCGTTTTCGAAGGCTTGGGTCTGCGACGTCTCGCTTGCTGGGATTGCGAGTTCGAATCGAATGGTTGTTTGTTGTGGGTGTTTTGTGTTTTCATAGGTCTCTCAGATGGGCCAGTCGCTTGTCCAGAGGAGTTCTACCGACTGTGTCTGTGTCCCCAGTGAGTGTGATCTCGAAACCTCAACACTGAGGAGGTCTCGGCCCACTAGGGCTGTCAAGCTATGAAAAAAAGACCGTAACATGTTGAAGTACTGTGGTTATATATCACGTACTTCATGCTTCTTACATTTTGCCAGAGAATATAATCTTGTTCATAATTCTTACAGTAGGTAGAAATGATTTCCTAAAATGCATTAATCCTTTTGTTTCTTGATTGATTCGCAATGTGTTTACTCAGAATGAGGAAGTGAATTTTGAAATAATATTAGAATGGCTGCATAATTCATAGTGTTGAAACACATTTACGTTATTCAGAATGTTACTTCAGTAAACTTACTTAATATGCGATTACTTTTTTCGTCGTGTTGTCGTGAAAGAGGTTTCAGTAACTTGAAAATGTAATTGGGCAAAACTTTGATAGTTACTTCTGACTCAAAGTAACACTGTTTTTAGAATGCTGCTTTATAATGAGTAGGGTATTCGGTATGTAACTTTATTATAAACAGGTGTAATTCTTGAGTTGCATGATAGTCTTTTTTACTAACTTGATGCACAAATTCTTTATTTAAATACATTTATTACATTCCTCTACATGTTTCGAGCACTATTGTGCTTATCTTCAGGAGGACAATTGTATTAGTACAGCATCTGGTATCGTCACTCTCGTTAGGTGACCGTTCAGTATACAGGTTACGAGAGGACTCTCGTAGTTTGTGTACTGTATTGAATTAATACAGCATCTGGTACCGTCACTATTTTTAGGTGAGTGTTCAGACCACAGTTTACGTAACCTGTGGTCTGAACAGTCACCTAAAGAGAGTGACGGTACCAGATGCTGTACTAATACAATTGTCCTTCTGAAGATGAGCACAATAGTGCTCGAAACATGTAGAGGAATGTAATAAATGTATTAAAATAGAGAATTTGTGCGTCAAGTTGGTATACAAGACTATCATTATGTTAGGATGCATGGTCAAAAAAATATAAAAAACTTGAGTTACATATCAACTCGGGATCTTGACATTAAAGCAAGTTTTCATGAGCATATCTGTGCCTGCATTGGACGCCTGATGTGTTCGTATTTACCTTTAGCAATGAAAGTGGCCGTACTCCTCCTGTCTGTGACAAGACAGATAGACTAACTATGACTACAACAGGGTGTACATCTAGTTGCATGACCTGTCTTTTTCCTTAGCGCGTGTTATCTGATGTACTTATTGCAAAGAACTTGTGACGTTCTAAGGCGTGGGTCTGGGACCACCAGCTTGCTGGTGCTGCAGATTCGAATCCCGCTGGAAGCATGGATGCCTGCCTCTTGCGAACGTTGTTCGTTATCAAGAAGAATTCTCTGCGACGGGCCGATCCCTCGTCCAGAGGAGTCCTATCGAGTGTGTGTGTATGTGTGTGTCACTGAGTGTGATCAGACTCAACAAAAACCATGTACACCTACAAAGAGTAGGTAGAAGATGTCAGACCAAGAAAGAAAGAAGAAAGAAAAGTACAAAACACTTCCATCCGCATTAGGCTCCATTACGCATGGGAAAATTTATTTTTGAGGTTTATCCGTAGACTATCCAGCGTGGCGACCCACAACGGTTTCTTGCATTGTTCTGATTTATGTCTATCTGTTTTCCGCCGCGAAACATGCGGCTCTCAGTACAGAATTGAATTAGCGCGGTCAACAGAACGGATGAGTTACCCCCCTTCCGAAGTGACACGCAGTACCATCCCAATGCACTCCTTCACACCCCCTCCCGAACTGTGAGCAGGGCTACTCGCTCTGCGCAGACATTAACCCCTAATTCAACTACTCTGGGACAAACACTTCCCTCAGGAGCTGCTTCTAAACCTCTCGCGAATGTCAACTGCTTTGACATACAGGGTCAACAATTGTTATGTACTGTCTGTGTAACTCAGTAGAAGCGTATCATAGGTTTGATTAATTGCTGGTTCAAGTATAAATATATTAGGATATGCGTAGGTCTACCAAATGCTTGTTTTACTTCGTTTAAGAAGAAAATTTAGTATGAGGGTTTCTTAAATCTTACGAAACTGTTTTTTTTTCCTGTGGCGCTGTGGCCCAACGCTGACCATGGTCTCCTCATTCTTGAGGTTTCTAGATCTCACACACAACGACGCAACACTGTCGGTGGTACTCCTCGGGACGAGTGACCATTTCGTCGCAGAGACATCCATCTGACAACACACAACACTCACAACAAATATCCATGCCCCCGGTGGGCTTCGAACCCACGATCTCAGCAGCGAGCGGCCACAAACCTACGTCTTGGACCGCGCGGCCACTGGGACCGGCACGCAACCGGTATAACTACTGGTTTTATTCTCCTTGACCCGACAGCTGTAACCATACAGGGTGAGTAGTAAAACGTATGTTTTTCAGGGTGAAATCTTTACTGTTCTCCTGATACGTTCTGCCTCCTGCAATAAAACGTTCGTTAGAGGAGAGTTTCACAGAACCTGAGAGGCAATAAATTCCCTTCCTTGTACGGAAATCAGAAGTCTGTAGCCATGATATCAGCGAAAAGGCATTGTGTTCTGTCCTTAATCAGGGGAATTTAGTTCATGTCTTTATATCGGAAGGTCGCGGATTCCACTCCCGGTAGTGTCACTGGAATTTTTCATTGACACATTTCTTCCGGCCGCACTATGGCCCTGAGTTCGAATCATCCTCTAACAGAAATTAGTACCAGGAATATTTCGTATGGGTAGAGCCGGCCGGTGCGTAGGGTTGACAATTTTACCACCTTCATGCGCCGATTTTCATGAAATCTGGGAGCCTCAGCCTCCTGGAAACCTCAGGGCCTGTCCAGGCCCCGTACAGGGATTGCTCTACATTTACATTTATGTGCTATATGATAAACCATTCAGGAAGACTACTATGATAATAAATTATAATCACAGTATTAACATTTTGTTGTCCAAATTATTGTTGTGAATTCCATGACTCTGGTCAAAATTAATTTCCCAGAAAATATTAAATTTCAAAGTTCAAATTCAACCTCTAGATAAAAGGAGCGTAGCGAAAATCAGCAAAAAACACTATAAAGAAATATGTTGATTTGAGCTCAACATTGGAACTTTCCCACGGAAAGCACTGTCGAATTTACCGCCACACTTGACGGATAAGTTTGAATGCAAGGAGACTTCGTCCAACTACAGGAGAGAATTCTCACCTAGGGTTTTGCTGTGAATCTGAAGGACAGACAGTCCGTTAAGGCAGACGTCAGAAATGATTGGACAGTTCAGTCAAAACACCATGACAGTAGCACACAAGATAAAGAGGATTTGTGTCCCTGAAAAATGTCAAGTGGGCAATGTTAAAGCAGAGGCCTTACATTTTCCGCTTTTAACGCCCAATGAGAAAGCTTGATGAAGATTGAATTAAGCTACTTACATTCGTGCCAGTAAGTCCGATGTAGGATGATCCATCACGAGAGACGGTAACTTCTGAGAAGTTGCAGAAGGCGGGATAAGTTGCTGTAATATTGGCTACACCCTCCAGTCTGTAAGGTCTTCTGACGCAAAATTCATATCTGATTATAATTCTAAATTTCAGTCGGATTCGGTTTCTGATCCTCGTTTTGGTTGCTACATCATATTGTAACTGATGGACTAAGTTTCTCATCAAAGCCTAACTCTCCAAGTTTAATGATGACTGTCACCGGCTCTGTTAATCACGCAGAGTCGTTGATCTGGAAGCCTAACATCTCACTTTTACCTTAATAAGTTTGTTAAGTTACTACAAAGACCATCAAATCGTTGCAAGATCCGTGGAAAATAATTTATTTGCTGCTCTACTTGCAACTGCGTCTGAAACACACGCCTGCTGTTCAAACTGGAAATATCATTGTACTTCGCCTTAGATCACAAGGGCAATGATTTAGATGCCCAGCCGCAGTGTATCCTGCCAGTAGAGCTGTACTTGTCATCTGGCACACCCATTAAAGACAGCAGGTCCGGAATAAAGACTGTCGTTAATGGTTCCCTCCTGTCTGTAGCCAGGTCTCGTACGCGGCTCGTTTGCTTCGAAGTTTCCAATTAAACGTCTTTAATAATTCATAATAATGTCTAATACCTTACAGTCTTTCTAACAATAGTCTGTTTATGCAGATATAGCCGAATTTCAAAAATTAAAAATGACCCAGCTTCGTAATTTTGACAAAAAACTTCTACTTATTCCTGATTTGAAGAAACTAGACAAATGGTAGTGAAATGTAATGATGATGCAATATCGACTTTTGATATCACTAGAATATAAACTGTTATGAAAACAGACGGCTGTCTGAAACACGCTTCATAATATGTTTTGCGCGCGTGCGTGTGTGTGTGTGTGTGTGTGTGTGTGTTTTGTCGCTTATCCTGTCGTCATTACACCCAGAAGTCTGTCAAAACCAAACGCACATAATTCGACTCAAAATCCAACCTTTTTTTTGTAGTTAGGCTACACCGCACAAAACATACAAATATGTTTGACATTCAGAGGACCTGCATCGTGATATATTCCCACAATAAAAGCCAACAAGAGGCACTAATTCTCAACCTTATTTTGGTAAAGAACTCTACATGTTTCGGACAGACTTACTGTCCATCATCAGGAGTCTTAATACTGTATTCACAGCAATAGGGGTTTGTCATACAGGTTAAGTTGACTGTCTGCTAATGAGGTCAGGACTAATTTTGATGGACAGTAAGTCTGTCCGAAATATGTACAGTTCGTTACCAAAATAAAGTTGAGAAATGGTGCATCTTGTTCGCTTTTATTGTGGGAATATTCAAATACGTGTCCGTTAGAACGCAGGCCGAAAATATCAGTTACGGATTTCTGTCTTTTAGAGATTTGACGTCACACAGTCTGATGTAAAGATACCATCATTTCGTAGAATCCTGCTGCATTCTTAGTGACGTCAGTTCTTCAACCCTGAACTTACACACAGTATATTCATTAAGAATGTTGGTTGTTTTCTACCAGACAAGGCGGCGTCACAAAAGACAGCAATAATAACAGGAATTACTTGACTAGTTTAGATGAAACTCATTGTAGCGGACCTAAATTAAATTTGTTTGCTATTTTATATTACATTTTATCACTTACCCAAACGAAAAAAATGGGATATTTGAGCATGAGGTGATATGGAACATATTTGGATAGGAGGAGAGACACGAAACGCAAGAGTAAATTTCATAAATAAGATTGTCATAGTTTGTGTTTTTTGCTTCATATTATCAAGGTGATAAACCTGAAGAGGATTTTATTAAGTGATACTCGTGATATATTTTATTTTACTACACAGCAAACTGCTAACGTTGTATAACATTCGTGACTGATGAATGAAATAATAGTGCGGAATATGTTGGACTGATGATGACAAGGTCGGAGGTTAACTTGTCCCAGTGTCAAAATGTTCACCGTAAATCCCACACCATGGAACGGCTATGTCTCGAAAGTTGCCTTTTTGTGTTGACAGGTAGGCAACCAAAAGCCTGAGACCTGAAAGGAATACGTCGTGGCATGTAACATTAATGAGAGAGATGAGAATCTCATAGAGTATTTGTTTCGGGAATTCCAGAGAGGATAATATTAAAATTAAGCTTATGGAACTAGTATAGGGGACTAGAGACTGGGTTAATTTGGTTTGGGATAAGGACCAGTGAAGAGCCCTTCTAAACACGGTAGGTGAGATAAACCTCGCAATGAATCCACGGGTTAGTTCTGCTTGAAGTTTGATGCCATCAGTGAATAGAACTTATCTTTAATGTACTGGTTTACCCCCTAAAAATGTGGCAATTTTTGAGTGGATGCTGCTTACAGCGGGGGTGATGGGTCCCTTCCTGACACAGATACACACTCGCGGAAAGCCTCTCCTTAAGCACACATGGTGACGAGGTCACAGAGGTCACAGGACAAATAGCTTAACCCGGATCAGATACTGCAGAAACATGGGTCTTGCTGCCTGAAATAACATTACACGATCCCATGACAAAGGAGATTAGTGGCCTTTAATAACCACACTACATGTTTCTGTACTGAATTTATAGTACGTACGTATACAGACCTACAGTCATTACTCAAACATAAAATTGTGCTTTATGTTTGATGTTTGTGTGACCGTGCATCATTGATACAATAATATAAACAGCCAACTAGATGCAACAATAATAATTTTATTATTAATAATTTCAATCAGCTCAACATGTTTCGGTCGATAATTTCGCCCATCCTCAGGATCACCTGACTGTGTTTACAGCTTGTGGTAT
>Ga0123352_10002186_pt1 | contig 27022 bp, 22 predicted proteins | sample TergutLab28metaG_FD_89700 | JGI IMG/M metagenome (GOLD analysis project Ga0123352, IMG submission 89700) | Labiotermes labralis P1 segment gut microbial communities from Petit-Saut dam, French Guiana - Lab288 P1 | ecosystem: Host-associated > Arthropoda: Insects > Digestive system > Gut ... | reverse complement strand
TCCGTTCCTGCTTAGTCTTCTTCTCTGATTCCTAAAATTGTCACTTTTAGCGGGGCTTCATTTCTGTGCCACAAAATGTCTTGCTCTAGCCAACGTCCTGCCTCTAGCTTTTTTCAAACTTATTTCCTTTCTGTGCGTGCCTAGCACGCAAATCATTTAAGTGTTTAGTTGTTCTTTTGTATTTAATGTGATATGGTTGTGATGAAATTTGAAGGGGTTGATATAATGAGATATGATCCATCAACTGACTATAATATTAATGGATTACTTGAAGAAACACCTCCAAAGCCTACTCCCTCCATTAATAATTTTCCAGAAGAACAAAGAGAGTGGATATCTACCCCAGGAGGGGATATTGAACTTACTTATACTATAGAATTAATTATCAACTATCTTAGACCAGCTCGTAATCCTAAACATAACAAGCAGCTTATCAACTGCCCTAAGTGTAGTACTAGAGCACTTCAAGCAAAAAAGGGCTTTTTTGGAGGAATTAATCTATGGGCTGGTATAGGCAATATGGGGATTACTTCGACTAAGAAACTTAATCTAAACGCCCTAGAAACCCACATAGAAAACGGCAAAGAGGTCATTGCCATCTGCCTAAAGTGCAATCACAATCGAAGCCCATTAAGTCCTTTCGCCACCGCTGAAAATGCTAAGATCAAGAAACCCAAAGAAACCATTACAGTTTGTAATAAATGCTTCTCACGCAAATTAGCTCTTCATGATAAATACACTGGAGAAGCAGTGAAGCGGCTTCCTGGCCAATATATAGAAAAAGGGGACTGGCCAAATTTTTATTTCCAATGCTCTGACTGCGGCAATAAACAACATCTTACCGATTAACTAAGCCACTTTACCCCCATGCTTCCACCGCAAAGGGGTTTTATTTTGTAACAATTAATGAAGCTCATCCGCACACTATATATTCTTCTCCTTTCTTTTCAGGCGGCATGTATTTTTGCATAAGAAAAGACAGTAAAGGGATACTAACTCACATCAGCTCTCCCTGCCCCTTAAATGCCGCAATTACATCATCCTCGTTGTAGTTCGCGGCTTTTGTTTTCATCATAGCAGGCTGCTTTTTACGCTTCAAATCCCAATAACGCGGCAATTTTTCAGGATTTTTCAACTGCCCGTATGTCGCATACCTTGCCATGTCTGCCATATAGTTGTCCTTTATGACTTCATGCTCAAACTTACTTTCCAAGTAAAACACCAATGCCTCAAATGGCATTGGCTCTACTTCGGCTATATAGCGGATGGCGTTTTTCGCGTCAATAGCCGCAACTGTGGAAAAAAACGCATGAGCGTCTCGTCGGATAGCGTGTCGAATATCATATCTGTGATTTCTGTCACGGTTTTTTCTTCTAGCGTATTTGGCTTGATTTCATATAGTGATGCGATTATCTTCACAATACGGTCATATTGCCGTATTAGAAGCATGTCGATGATTTCTTTTATTACTTCAATGCCTTTACCATCGGTGTCACCGTCTTCATCGGTATTCATGCGTAACTTATTGATGTTTCCAAACTCGTCAAGCACCGCGGTGATTTCGGGTGTGATTTCAAGCAGTATTTTTCTCAGTTTTTTCAGGCTTTTTTGTGATAGATACATATTATTTTCCTCCAGTTTTTGTATTATTTTCAGTTGTGATGCTACAACTAAGAAGCGCGAGGCAGGCACGTCGCCCACCTCACGCTGTGAATCTATGATTGTGTTACGGTGTTGTTGTGCCAGAAGTACCAGTTCCATCACAGTCGAAAAAGAATATCTGACATGACACGTATTGCAAGATTAAATTGATAGCCTATAAACTCCATTCTGGATTCGCCGACACAAATTATCGAATTATCAACTATTCCTGCTTAACTACATTTTCTTTTTTGCTGTCTCCTCTCTAATTTTGGGGATATAAAAAATGCGACTAGCGTTCTAACTTTTAAATGTTAGATTGCGCTGTCGCGTATTTTTTAATTTTTTGATGGTGTTACTTTAGCACGTCAATACAGTGTATTACAATGTATTTTAGTGTACTGTTTATAAAAAACAACTTAATGATTTATGACAACAAATTCAATCGATCCTTGGAGCTATTTTCGCCGCAGACATTACGCGTTGCAGGTTTGATTGCACAAACAAAAACAAGGTATCTTGAAAATTATATCAAGATACCTTGTGCATTCATTATCTACAAAAAACCAATCTTTCCTATTCAGTTCTAAGCAACAGCGAAGGATTTTCCAATCGAAACGCCAAAATCCATTTCTGATTATAGATACTTTGCATACCTTGCTCGATATTGGCAACATTCAGCTTTGCTTGCTCGACATCAAAGTTGGTGATACGCCCGGCTGCAAAATTAGCCTCGGCTACTTCCAGCGCTGCTTGCGCTTGCACTAAATCGCTGTTGTGTACATCAATTTGAATGAACAATGCTTCTAAATCGTTGAAGGCTGTGCGTATGGCCGAATCTAAGTTGCGCTCGGCTTGTTCTCTGCCTAAAACGGCACGATCCACTGCATCTTGCAAGTTAATTCTGTTTCTGGCTTCTCTGATACGTTCGTTTCTTCTGGCTTCCTCATCGTTTCTTTCACCTACGATGATGTTGTTTGCACGGCGACGTTCTTCATCTGTGATTCTTAATGGGCGGTCGTTGCCTGTGTATCCGCGTCTTTCTGCCAATGCACTGTCAATTTGAAACTGTGCTTGACGAATGGTTGGGTCATTGGCAATCAGTCCTTCGATATGCGTGTCTAAATTATTTGGCATGGTTGGTAAACTACGCTGGAACTCAATGGCCGTGTGCTGTGAAAGCGGTAGCCCCATCATATGGTTTAAATTTTGTCTTAGCCCATCTTGGGTACGCTGAACATCATCTAGTTGTACATATAATTGAGAGAGTCCATGTTCAATTGTGCGCAAATCATGGGCGCTGATGATGCCCACTTCGTAACTGACCACCATGCGGCGCATATTTTCTTCGGCAAGTTCAATCGCCGCTTCCAGTGAATCTTTTGCCAAATAAAGTTCGTCAATGGCGACAATCAACCCGCGGAATACATTTTCCATTGTAAGTTCAATTAAATCTTGGTTTATACGTACATTTTCAAGTTGGCGTCCCAGTTCGTTTAAGCTACGACGCAACTCGTCTACTAAATCACGGAAAATATCGTCATCATGTAAAGTTTGCAGTTGATTCCACATCATCGTGTGTGCCGAATCAAGCGATGACATTGCGCCTGAAAGTTCGGCACTTGTTGCCATCAATATAGATGATGTGTTAAAAAGGGTTTCAAAGTTGCCTTGACCGCCGGTTGCAGCCATGCCAGCAGCAATTGCATTCATTGTCTGATTCAATTGCGCGTCTACAGTAGTCTGCCCGACCATTGTTGTAAACATGGCCGACTCCAATGCTTGAATTTCTTCGTGTATGGCCTGTATTTGCTCTCTGCGGAAATCGCCGCGGGCAGTGCGGTTTACTTGATCTCTTAATTCGCGATAGCTAACATCCATGTCACGAATAACAACGTCTAAATCTTGGACTGTTAGCATATCATCAATGATTAACTGCAACGCGCGGTTGTAGTTTAGCATTACTGCTTCCGATGCTACTATTTCTGATGTTGCGGATTCTGCCGCCTCTGCTTCCTGTGCGTATACTTGGGCAATTGGTGCAGCTAAGGTAAATGTTGCCGCCAGTAAAAAACATGTGAATCTCTTCATTTTTTAATATCCTCCCTTTTAATGAGGGCTCCGCCCTCAAACCTCCTCTGGATTTTACTCCAAGTTTATATCAAGCCTTGTATTCATGCCAATACGCAAATCTGTATTTTGCGATGCCACTAACACCTCGGCTTCAAATTCCACAATTTGCGAAAATGGTGATGCAGCTGGGTTTATTCTGTTGATTACCCCTACATATTCAACATTCCCCATTGCGTCCGGAATTATTGTCACTTCCATTCCTGTGCTAATCATTGCAATGTCATATTCCCTAAAACTGGTCATTATGCGCAAATTTTCTGTGTCATCTATGACGAATAACGGCCCCATCCCTGCCGCACCTTCACGCGCAATCACTGCCGTTATCGTGCCGCTTATTGGCGCAGTGATTATTGAATCATCCAACTGACGTTCCAGCAATTGAATGGCAATTTCCATTGGTTCTATATTGGCGGCAATTTCTGCTGTGGTGACAGCGGCGCGAAGCATTTCAATTTCTTGATTGGCGGCAGCCCTTGCGGCACTCAACAACCCTTGCGCATTTTGATGGCCTGTAACCGCCGCCTGGTGTGCTGTACGCAATTGGTCTATCGTACGCTGCTGTAACTGAGTAGCATTTTGATAGCTATTTCTTGCGTCGCTGTATTGATTGCGCAAATGAGTCAACGCATTTTCCGACAATCGCATCTCTTCTCTAGTTACGACGCCCGCGTCATAAAGTCTGCTGGTATTTTCATGCGTTGTTTCCATTGTTTCAAGTTCGGTGCTTGCAAGGCGTAAAAAACTTTCGGCAGCTAGTACATGTGGGTCGTTGCCTTCTGTTAAATCTCGCATCGCATTGTCATAGTTTTGTTGCGACATTTCTAGCTGAATGACCGCCGCGTTAAGCGATGCTTCTGCTGTGAGAATATGCATATTTGTGTTGCGCGCAAGGTTAGATGTGGCTTCACTCAGCATTCGCTGGGTTTCGGCAATGGCATTTTGTGTAGCCTGGCGCGTTGCTTCAAGTGTAGCTTTCTGCTGAGAAATAGTCAATTCTAAATCGCCTGTATCAAGGACTGCCAATACTTGCCCAGCAGTCACATGGTCGCCTTCTTCAACATTGACCTGTTGGATTGTTAGCCCAAGCGTTGAATATACATTTCGGCTTTCGGTGCTTTCTACTGTACCACGCACGGTAATATTATTTGTTGGCAGTGCGCGGACTGCGGGTATATATGTGGCGGCGGTTGGTTGTACTTGGTTGTTTGTACCGCATCCACCTAATGTAAATATAGTGGCGGCAACTATTGATGCCATAATTAGTTTGTGTTTCTTCATTATATATCGCCCCTTCTATCGAATAGGAATTCGTACTCTGGCATTGACGCCAATGAGACTGTCGAGGTGAACATCGTCGGTGATATTGATTTTAATAGGAATCAAGTGAGTCACCCGTGTAAATGTTCCACCTGTGTTGAAAAACATGGTTGCGCCTGATAATTCTGCTTGTGTAATCATGCCTATTTCCGCAATATATCCATTAAATTGGTGGTTGCCAAAGGTGTCAATGGTCACTATTGCAGGTTGCCCAACGCGTAAATCTGAAATGTCTGTTTCTTCAACGTTTGCTTGAATGTGTATACTGCCTGTGTCGGCAATCACTGCCACCGGCTCATGCGGTGACACCAGTTGGTCTTGCACCGCGCTGGTGTGAATCACCAACCCATTGATGGGCGAACGCATGGCGGGGGCATTTTCTACCCAGCCAAGCACTTCGTTTTCTGCCACATACATCCCTTCGGAGATGTTAAATCGTTCCAAAGTACCTGGCATTGGCGGTGTTATTGCAAATAAGTCAGTGGTTACACGGGCATTGTCGGTAGTGAAGTAATTTACGCTTTGTGTGTAGAAGTGAATCCCTGCCACCGTCCCCCCCGCAAGTACTGCCGTCAAGACTAACACAAGAATAACGATGCCTTTCCAGGATTTCTTCTTGGGTGTTTCATCTTTTTTTGTTTCGTCTTTTTTTTCAGTGGTTATTGCATCTTTTTTTTCTTCTTTCATCGTGCATTGTCCTCCCTGATGATATTCTAAATGGTTACGTTACGTCGTTGTCAATACTGCATTTTATGAAGCAATTTCTTCCTCTTCAAATACGCCACCCGATTCAAATTGGGAATTGTATAAGTCAGCATAAAATCCGCCTGATTTTACTAATGCGTCGTGACTGCCTGTTTCTATAATGTCGCCTTCTTTCATGACCAGAATCGTGTCTGCATTTCTTATGGTTGACAGGCGATGGGCAATTACAAAGCTAGTGCGGCCTTGCATCAACTCTTGCATGGTTTGCTGAATCAGTATTTCTGTTCTGGTGTCAATAGAACTGGTGGCTTCGTCTAATATTAGTATGGCTGGGTTTTTCAATATAACCCTGGCAATTGTGAATAATTGCTTTTGCCCTTGTGAGATATTAGACGCTTCTTCATTTAAAATCATATTGTATCCGCCAGGCAGCGAACGGATGAAGCGGTGACAGTGTGCGGCTTTTGCTGCCGCAATCACTTCTTCGTCGGTGGCGTTTGGCGAACCATATCGTATATTCTCCATGATGGTTGCATTGTAAATCCAAGTATCTTGCAAAACCATTCCGAAAATATCGCGCAATTCGTTTCTTGACATGTCGGTAGAGTCGATACCGTCAATGGATATGCTGCCGCTGTTGAGTTCATAAAAACGCATCAACAGTTTTACAATCGTGGTCTTTCCCGCACCTGTTGGCCCAACGATTGCAACGGTTTGGCCAGCCTTTACTTCCTGTGAAAAATCATTGATGATAATCTTTTCGGGGTTGTAGCCAAATCGTACATTTTTGAAAGACACATGCCCGTCATACCGTTCCTTGTGTAATGATGTTGCCTTGTCAGGCGATTCTTCCGCTTCTTCTAAAAATTCAAATACGCGTTCGGCGGCAGCAATGGTGCCTTGCATTTGGTTGCTTGCCGCACCCAGTTCGCCAAGCGGCTGGGTAAATGTTTGAATATATTGGATAAATGCCTGCACATCACCGATGGTGATTGCCCTTTGCACGACCAGCCATCCGCCCATTACACACACCAGTACATAGCCCGCATTGCCTACAAAGTCGAAAACAGGCATGATTAAATTGGTCAAGAACATGGCCTTCCATGAAGATCCTTTTAGCTTTTTATTTGCCTCGTCAAACTTTTCGGACGCATCTGACTCGCCATTATAGGAACGCACGACGTCGTGGCCACTGTATGTTTCTTCAACCACACTGGTTATTTCGCCCAGTGCCTCTTGCTGTGCGCCAAAATGTATATACGAACGCTTTAGCACAAGCATCATTATCATCATCGAAATGGGGATAACAATGAGCGACGCAGCGGTCATCAGCGGGCTTATTGTCAGCATCATGATGAGTACGCCAATCACTGTTGTGGATGAGTTGATGAGCTGGGTAATGCTTGTGCCCAGTGTGTTACTCATTGTGTCAACATCGTTGGTGAGCCTTGACAGAATCTCGCCGTGGGTGCGCGTGTCATAGTAGTTTAGCGGAAGTCGATGCATTTTTTCTGAAATGCGTATCCGCAGTTTAAATGTGACGTTGTTGGCAACCCTTGCCATAATACTTTCTGAAAGCAGTCCACACAGTGCAGAAACAACGTACAAACCAATGAGTATACCCGTCAACCGCCCCATTTGACGAAAATCCGTGAGTAGCCCCGTACCAAAAATATGTGCCAGAATACCGTCTACCAAAATGGTAGTCACCCGCCCCATGATTCTGGGGCCAATAACCATAAATGTTGTCGAAGATATGGCTAGAATAAATACAACGAACAATGCCCATTTGTAGGGTTCTAAAATCCCCATTATTTTTTTTAATGCCTGTTTTGGATCCTTGGCCTGTTTGGCTTCACCTTCACCGTTTTCAAACACTTACATCACCTCCTGAAAGCTCTTCTTCAGAAAGCTGTGAAACAGCAATTTCTTTATACACTTTACACTTTTTTAGCAATTCATCATGGGTGCCGATACCTGCCACTTCGCCGTTGTCTAATACCACTATCTGGTCAGCATCCATAATTGACGAAATCCGTTGGGCAATGACCAAAATCGTTTTATCACTCATTTTTTGCTTTAAAGCGGCGCGAAGCTGCGCGTCAGTTTTCATGTCCAATGCAGAAAAGCTATCGTCAAACAAATAAATTTGCGATTTTTTAACCAATGCCCGTGCAATAGAAAGCCGTTGACGCTGTCCACCGGAAAAGTTTGTACCGCCCTGTGCCACATTAGAACCATAGCCTTCTTCTTTGCCTGCGATAAACCCTGTGGATTGGGAAATGGCTACGGCATCTTTGATGCGTTCTTCTGTAGCGTCATGGTCGGCATACAATAAGTTTGACTGAATGGTGCCTTTGAAAAGCATGGCTTTTTGGGGTACATATCCGATTTGGGTGTGCAGTGCTTCTTTGTGCACATCACGGATGTCTATACCATCTACGGAAATACTGCCGTTTGTTACATCAAAGAACCTAAGAATCAGCTTAAACAACGATGTTTTCCCCGCACCTGTAGAGCCAATGATTGCGGTGGTTGTACCAGGTTTTGCGGTAAAGCTGACGCCTGTCAATACATTTTCGTCGCCTTCCTGGGCGTCGGGGTAACGGAAGTCTACATTTTTAAATTCCAATATACCTTTGAAATTGGGGGGTAATGGCGTCGGATTTTCTTTAAAAACAATGCTTCCTTCGGTCTGTAAAACTTCCTTTATACGCCCTGCACTCACCACGGCACGGGGCAGCATGACAAACATGATGGCGACCATAAGAAACGCGAAAATAATGAGCATACCGTATTGCAAAAACGCAAAGATATCGCCGATGTCTGCCCGAAACGCAGATGCTTCCCGTGCACCAATCCATGTGATTAACGCTGTGGTCAGGTTTAGTACAAGCCAAATGATGGGTGTCATAAAGGCAAAGGTTTGGTCAATGAAGATTCCTGTTTTTAAAATATCATCGTTTGCTTTGCCGAAGCGTTTTCTTTCAAATTTTTGTGTGTTGAAGGCTCTTACAATCAGTACGCCCGTTAAGTTTTCCCGCGAGACTAAATTTAAACGGTCAAGTAGGCTTTGCCAAATGGTTACTTTCGGTAATGCCACAAGAAAAACCGCCACCAAAGAGCCAACCATTACAACCGTGGCTATCGCCACCAGCCCTGTAAGCGAGGTATTTCTATCCAGTGCGCGGATGATGCCGCCTACGCCCAACAGCGGCGCGTATATCAACAGCCGAATTGCCATAATCAGCGCGTTTTGCACTTGCATCACATCGTTTGTTGTGCGTGTCATTAGCGATGATGTTGAAAATTTATTGACCTCGGCGTTTGAAAAACTCAATACTTTTCTAAAAACGGCTTCTCTTAAATCATTTACTGTGCCAGCGGTGATTCTTGCGGCAAAGAAACCAGATGTGACTGCCAGCGACATGCTTAGCAATGTAATACCCAGCATGATTGCGCCATTGCGCCAAATCACGGGCAAATGCCCTGCTAGTACGCCGTCATTGACTATGTTTGCCATAAAGCTTGGCATAATCAGTGCGGCATATGCCTCCAGCCCCAGCAGAATGGCAGCAATCGCTAACATCCAGCTATAGGGTTTCAGATATTCAAAAACTTTAGACATTATAAACTCCTTATTTAGTGAATGTTTCTTGCATGAGGTTTAATGCGTTTAAAAAATTGTTGGTTACTTCGTCTAATTTAGCTTCACTATAACATCCTGCGTATATTTCTTCCGCAAAACCGCCTGCTGCCAATAAGATAAAATTGCATATTAATTGCGGGTCAACCTCTGGTTTAAATTGTAGTAGATTTATACCTTCACTTAAAAATGCATACTTTTGCTCTTCTGATGCGGTCATTCTTTTTATTTCTTCTATCACTTCGGGGTCGGTTTCTTTATAAACGCTATTGAGAAAACTGAGCACTGACGGATGCTCTTTAATGGCTGCAATCTGTATGTCCATTGTGATACGCAGTCTGTCAAAAAAGTTTGTATTTTCAGAAATCTGCGACATGACTGAGTCAAAAATCTGTAGCTTTCCACATTCCATGAGATATAAGTACAGTGTTTTTTTGCTGCCAAAATAGTAGGTTATCATGCCTTTGGTAATGCCCGCCATTTGAGCAATATCCCCCAGCGAGGCTTTTCTATAGCCTTGCCGCCCGAAAATTGTAAACGCTGCATTAATAATATGGTTTTGTTTTTCTGCTCTTACTTTGAAAAAATTTTCCATTGGCATGATAGTGGCAGACCTCCTGTGCGGTACGAGACGTATTGTTCAAATCGAACTATACGAATCGTCTATTGATGGCAACGATGGAGAGTATACGATAGGACTTATTTGTTTGTCAAGCGTTTTCAACTTCTTGCATTTTGCAAGAAGTTGAATTTATTTTTTTGCTGTGTAGTCTTTTGCTTGATTCCTATTTTATTTATGTAAACTATCTTTCGATAGTGACATTTGTCATTACATTCACGCGAAAATATGTTAGAATAACAAAAAAATTGTAGAAAGGGGTTTGCAAAATGGACGCAAAAGAAATGGTTTTTAATGCATTAAAAGAAGCGGGCAAAGCATTAAAAAACAAAGATGTTCAAGAATTAACAGGGCTTGACCAAAAAGAAATTGCCAAAGCGTTTACTGCGTTAAAAAAAGAAGAGCGTATTGAATCGCCAAAGGCTTGCTTTTATGCTGTGAAGTAAAAATCCATGACCGAGTGACAGGGGGAATATTGCTTTATGACTACACCTGCAACATGCGCATAGCAAAGGCTATTGCGTTTTAAAAATAAAATAGCCTTTGCTCTTTCCTAACCAATTTTTTTAGGAGGAGCACTATGCGCTATATCAACGCACAGGACATCTTTCCAGATGATGTGCTGGCGGTTATGCAACAGTTTGTAGACGGGGCGTATATCTATATTCCTAAAAAAACTGGCAACAGAAAAAACTGGGGAGATAATACGCGTTCAAAAATGGAAACACAGGAACGCAATGAGAAGATATATGCCAAATATAAGTCTGGTTTAAGTGTCCACGAGTTAGCCGCTGAATATTATTTGTCTGACAAGAGTATTCAGCGTGTCATAACCCAAGGCAGAAAACTAGAGCAACAAAAAGAATAAACGCAGCCATGTTTAGTGGATAAACGGCTGCGTTTTTATTTTGCTTTGGGAAAGTATTTTGTACGAAACGGGATTCAGCTGGTTGCATTTTGCAATGCGTTGAACTATTTGTTCTCAAACATTTTTCTGAATCGTCTTTTAGGTAGTGATATGTCTCACCATTTATTATCATTGTTTTGGGTGAATCATATGATTGATAAATATAATGAAGCAACTTGGCATATCATGCCTCAAAATACGCCGCTAATCCTTAGGCATTGTAGTAAATGCAATAGAAAAATGGAATACTATTGCAGCGAAAAATTCCGCATCAACAGCAATAGCAAACGCGCTGATATTTGGCTTATTTACAAATGTTCAAAATGCGATACGACCTTGAAATTAACAATAAACAAAGGCATTAAACCACAGGATATGACAAGTGAATTATTTGACCAATTTACTTGCAACGATGCAGACCTTGCATGGAAATACGCTTTTAATCGCCATTTCTTAAAGCAAAATGAATGTGTAGTCAATTATAACAATGTAAAATATATTGTTAAAGGATTGGAAGCGCGAAAATGGGATAGGCCTTTTGTTATTCATTTGAAAAGCCCGTTTATATTTGATTTGAAACTGAGTACTTTTTTAGCTGGCGTTTTTGGTATTTCTATTAGTCAATTAAGAGCTATTGTTGATAGTGGACGCATTATTGTAAACCCTGTGTGTGACATTATGAAACATAGAATCAAATCGGATATGGATATATATCTACAACCATTAATTGACATATTGTAATTGCAGATTTACCACGGCTGCGTTTCACTTTGAATAGATGTGCCGCTACTGATGGCCTGTTCAATTAAAAGTGACAGATACACATCTTGCGATGCTTCGTTTATCCCATAAAATGGTTTGCCGCCTTGTACATATGCTGCCATTTTTTCTAAACAGGTGGCTACTGCAATTTCATCATCGGTGAGACGTGACCTTTGGTAGGGGTTGCGGTATAGCCAGTTGCCGTCGGCAATAATCCCTTTGAGGTCATAGCCTTCAAAATTATCTTCTTTACCAAGGTCTTTGCGGATGAATTCTGATTCTATTGGGGTGTTAAAATTTTGCAGATACTTTATATTTGAATTGAAAATTTCGCCACGGTCGCCCTTGACTTGGATAATTTGAGAGCGCACCCACGAGCGGTGCTGGTCTGTTTCAAAGTTAAGCATTCCCGTTTTGCCGCCGTCAAATTTTAATATGGCTATGGTTTGCGCTTTTTGGACAATGGTTTCTTTTTGGGGTTCGCCTTCGCGTGTAAAGCCAGCGACCACATTGACAGGAAATGATGTGGCGGTGATTTCCGCGTTTTCAAAACCGATGCCTAAATATTTACGAATTAACGCAACAGCGTGGTAGGCATGGGAAAATGAAATTTGCGTGTGTTGGACATTTCCAAGCTTTCCTGATGCAATCCATGCCAAACGCGCCATGTGCATGGGATGAAATGGATATTGTTCTGCGATTTGAATTTTCGCGCCCGCAGGTAAAGCATTGTTAAAATGGGCTAGTGCTTCTAAATTGGCAGCTGGCGGGGTTTCTAGCAGTACGGGTATGTTTTTGTTTAGCAAACTTAACGCAATATCTATGTTGACTGATGCAGATACCGATAACACTATAAATTGTGGTGTAGTGGTTTTGAGTAATTCTTCGGCGGTTTTATAGCAGTTTACGCCAAACTCTCGTTTAAAACGTGATGCTTTTTCATCATTTCTTGTGATTACACCTGAAATTTCAAATTTTTCTGGCAGATATTTTGCCGCTCTTAGAAAAAATTCTGACCGCCAGCCGCTTCCGTATAGCGCAAATGTTGTTTTCATTTTGCATCCCTGCTTTCTTTTTTGTATAAGTATAACAAATTCACAGGACAAAATAAAAAAACATAGAATATTACTATCAAAATGAAAGAGGGTTTTTTATGGCTTCACCTTTTAGACGTAGACCTAATCCGTTTGCAATGCAGCAAAGCCTTGCCAAAAATCAAAATGCCGCTGTTAAAGCTGATATAGAGCAAATCGAGCCAGACAACGGATTTCGGCTTTTTCCGCTAACACCTGGAGGAAGTCCAAAAATAAGCCAGCAGAGTAGAGGCGTAAAGGCGGTTCAACCACTGCCGCAGAGTGGGTTTGGGCAAGGGCAACCACTGCCGCAGGGCAGGTTTGGGCAGGGGCAACAAATGCCAATGCAAAACCAGATGCAAGCGCAACAAATGCCGCAAGCCGGATTCAACCAGTCTGGGCATATGCCGCAATTGCCGCAGAATAAGCCCGGACATATGCGGCAAACAGCGCAAAACAGCCCCCATCCCATGCAAATGCAGCAGCCGCCAGCGGGATTTAATCCCATGATGCAACAACAATCCCAAGCATCTCATCAACCCCAGCAACAGCCCGCGTCCCCCACCCCACTCCCGCCAGAAAGAGCCGCCGACCAATTCCGAAGAGTAAACAACGGCCTACCCGATGGCGTTCGATATGAACCGTTAGACGAAGAGACGATGCGGCTGCTGAAAGACAATAATCATTTGCCAAAACAGCCAACAGCAAACCAACCGTCGCCAAGCCCTGAAAATATGCAACGCCCGAACGAACCCACAAGCAACACCCCATCATCGGCAATTCCCCCCATGATACCCCCCGGCACAACCAGTTTATCATCAACAGCGCAAGCCATCCCGACGCCGCCAAACGCTTTAAAGCAAATGGATTCAACCACTGCTTCCGAACGCATTAACCCCATGCCTATTGCATTATCGGGCGCAATTCCCAGGATACTAGAGGGGCTCGCCCAAGACGAAAGAAATGCACAAATATTTTATAATGGCTTATCCGAAAATACTGAAAATGATGCCGCAAAAGAATTGCTGACATCCCTTTCTATAGACTGTCATGCACGGTTAAATCACTATAAATCCATACTAACAAACCACTGTAGCCGCATTTTTACGCCATTAGAAACAGAAATCAATACCGCATTAGACCTTTCCGATGCGTTGACATTGGCAATTACAGAAGAAAATAAAGCGTTAATCACACTGTCAAGCCTGTTAGACCAAGTGGCATCTTCCCCTGCGGAAAATGCGATTCAGCGAATTATTAATAAAAAATTGGTTGGGCATCAGTTGCTGCTTAGTTTTTCGACGAGGAATATCTAGCAGAAAATAAAAGGCTATTGCAAAATTGATACTCAATTAAGCAATAGCCTTTTGATCATATTAAACGATATTACTCCAGAAAAGCGTTCATGACTTCGTTCCATAGGTACGTGTACAGTTCCATACTTCCGCTTGTACCAACAGACAAATGCCCCATTATCAAGTCTTGCGCAGATGAATCATGCTCGCTAAATATTTGTATGTCAGCTTGTTGGATACCAGAAGCACTTGGTACACGGTAGCGGCCTCTGTCGCCGTGGATTACTGGGAAAGCTCCGTAGAGTACATCTGGTTCAGAACGACTCACTTGGTGATATAAGAAGAAGATATATTCTTCATTCGGAATGGACGGCATATAATTGCCAAGCGTAAATAGCGTGCCATCCTCAATCCAGTAAGGCTCAATGATACGTATTACATCACCCGCGTTTAAATCACCTTGAAATACTTCATATATTTCAAGTGAAACTATATTATTTCCACTTGTCACACTTTCGGGACGAAACGCATTATCATGCCGAAGATTCATATATGCATCATCTTTTATCCGCCCTCGTACAATGTGGATTGCACGAGACTCTAACCCTTCAAAAGTTGTTTCAAAAAATAGTAAAGACGCTGGCAAATACACAACCTCATTGAAAGCATGGGGATATAAACTATTCGCAGACACGTCGAAAGCATCATCACTGAACACATATGGCTTTGAATTGCTTGCCGATGCATCAAAAAACATAAATGCGCTGATACCAACTACTAAGGTAAAAATCAAAGTAACAGCTATATATCGTTTCATGATGTCCCCCTAAATAGACCGCCAAAGGTAGCTTCGCCAGATAACTATGAAAATAGACTGTTGCAAAATTGACATCCAATTAAGCAACAGCCTTTTGAGAAATATTAAACTGCGCTATTCCAGAAAAGCGTCCATGACTTCGTTCCATAGGTATGTGTACAATTCCATACTACCACTTGTACCAACAGACAAATGCCCCATTATCAAGTCTTGCTCAGATGAATCATGCTCACTAAACATTTGTATGTCAGCCTGCTGGATACCAGAAGCACTTGGTACACGGTAGCGACCTCTATCACCGTGGATTACTGGAAATGCACCGTAGAGCTCTTCGGGGTCAATTTGAGTCCTCTGCGCACTTAAGAAAAAGATATATTCTTCATTTGGAATTGAGGGCATATAATTGAATATAGTATATAGCGTGCCATTCTCAATCCAGTATGGCTCAATTATTGTTATTATATCTCCCACATTTAAGTATCCTTGAAATACGTCATATATCTCAAACGACACCAAATTGCTTCCACCTGTCACAACTTCTGGGCGAAAATCATTATCATGCCGAAGTGTCATTTGCGCATCATCTTTTACACGTCCTCGCACTATATGTGTTGCACGTGATTCCAGTCCATCAAGAGTTCTTTCAAAAAATAATAAAGAGGCTGGAAGATACATAACCTCATTGAAAGCATGAGAATCTACTCTACATGTTAATGCACTATACTCCGATGAATATATATCAATACCCATTATATAGGGTTCGGCACTGTTTGCCGACGTACTAAAATATAGAATTGAGCTTATGCCAACTATAGCAACAAGCATTATTACAATAAACACATTCCGTTTCATAATGTCCTCCTAACGCCTATTAAGGGCAACTTTACCAGCTAAGCATGAAAATGCTCTAGCGTATTTTCGCATTAAACTATCGATTCTTCATGCTGAAATATCAACTTTTTGTACTGTATGTCATTGTCCAAACCGTCGCCTAAGCGCAACTCGGTCATGTTCGGTAACATGGTCTGTCCATAGATTGTTACCAGCTCCTTGCATAACAGCAAAGTCATGACAGAATGGATTTCCATCCCAGCGATCCGTCTCATGTGGATGCCCTAAGCTGAGCAAATGCCCTATTTCATGAATCATAACATGTCTATCCCACCATGAGTTTCCACCAGACCAATTGTTTTCGCAAATCGCTATATAGCCATGAGTGAACGTACGATTTATAAGATTAGTATTTGTTGCTCTGAAATACCCACCTACCCCTTCATATGGAATGCGAGCAGTAGTGATAAATGCATTGGCACTAGAGTTACCTACAACCAAGCTATTAAAGAAAATACTACTTGATATACCACTCCACTGATTTACTGCATTTTGTACTGTGTGAAAAGGAATTCCAGGGTCATCTACGCTTAGTAAAATAGCCCTGTTGTGACCAACAAACCTTAAATCCCACAACCCACACCCATCAGGAAAAGCCCTCAACGACCTAATCACTGTGTTATTGTTCAAATTAGGATCAACAATCCCCTGTGCCTGTAAATTAGCACGAAACTGGTGGCTACCAGAACGTGAAATCCTTAGCGAAAAGAAAACTTCAAGACTTTGCCCGACTGGAATGGTTGGTAGTGTACCCGATACGGCAGGTACACCGTTGACGTGCAAATTAAAAATGCTATTATGCGCAGGACTATTACCAAAATTAAAAACACTGGCTGAAAAATTTTGCATGACAGCCGCCGTAAAATCTTGGTCATTACCACGTCCATTGTTACTGTGGATTTGAAGCACCGCTAAATCTGCTGTTTGCTGACCACGTTGCCATTCAAAAAATGTACTCATTCGATTGTTGGACAAATTAATTTCAAGTGTTGACGTACTGACATCAACCACCATTTCATGCCGTCCACCCACATTGCCAGAGTTTAAACCCAGGTTAAACGAAAACTGAAATGCTTGATTGGGCTGGATAAAGCCATGGTTCATTGTTAAAATATAATTGTTAGCAAGGTATAACCGCGTACGCACATTGGACGCAGTCAAACTGCCTATATTGCCGATGATAAACGAAAAACTATAGTTTCTGTCAAAGCTGAAAGGCTGTCTGTCCGGCGATGAAAGACCCCATACAGCTAAGTCGGCAACAAGGTTAGCTGGTTGTATTAGTTGGGTATCACTGATTATACGCCCATCTGCATGTAGTATATCATCAATACTTTGGTCTACATACTGCATATCCAAGTATTCATGTTGCGCATCATATACATTTTTATATTCAGGCAGTACATACGCATTCTGCATTTCATTTTCTATGCGCTGCACATCATGCATATGTTGAAATGAGATATTATACATCTGCATAGATGCTATCATTTGCTCCAGCGACAACTCTTGCACCGTGACATCAATTTCCACATTTTCAAATTCACTGGATAGAATAAGCTCTGCTATTTCCACACCGTTTACAATTCTTGATGTAGTAATTGATAACTCCTCAATATGAGCATATGCGCTCATAAATGAATCTGCTCTATTTGCACGCAACATAGGCACTAAACTATCAAGTTCCATGCGTACTTCTGCATCTAAAGAGACGGCAAGTTCAGAACTCAAAAATTCCTCAATAGGTATTGGCTCTGAAAACCCTGTAATTTCTCCCCAAATATCATCCTCTATTAAATCATCAAAATGACCGTACTCGTCTGGATGGAATGTAATATCCAAAACGTGATCATGGTTATGTGCCGCTATTGTTGCAGGGAAAAGGCTGAATGTCAACAACAGCACCATTGACAGTGATAAAAATGTTTTTACTTTCCTTTTCATTTGCAGTTCATCCTCTCATTGTGATAATTGTTAGATTTTTTTGTTGTTTCAACTCGAGTTGTTTTATATAAAACAAAATTGACCGATACAAGGGGCCTCTTTTGATTTATTTTTCATTGATACGGGTGATATCATTATGCTTAATATGCTTGAATAAACATGCAAAGCGTATCTCATTTGTATGTATTACAAAGATATTTCGACAAAATACAAGTTACTAATAGTCACATTTTTTAAATTTTGATATTTTTTTTATTTTATTTAAATTTTAAAAATGACTACATTAAAGTAAATTTTCAGGCTCAATTACGCTAAAAACATGAAATAAACAAAAATATATCTCATGAACCTATCATATCACTCTTTTGGCAAAAAATTTTACATTTGTCCTAAATGGCATTTTCATCTTTTAGTGCAAATTTTCTGCCTTTTAGGACAGAACAAAGCGGCTAACGCCGCATTAAAACCTAAAGCCAGTGGCTCAAGCTAAAAAAGCTGAATCACTGGCTTTTATGGTTTAAATCAGCACCTCATTGCATGTCAAAATATAGCAGTTTCCTAACAGACTAAATATCTTCATTTTCCCAGATATTTAGCAGCTTTTTATTTTATTGCTTCACTACAAAATTAACAATTCTTCCAGGCACGTAAATCGTTTTTATAATATCCACACCATCCAGTTTATCCGCCAGCATTTCTTTCGCTTGCTGCATTACACCATCTTTGTCCATATCCGCCGGTACGGATATATTACCGCGCAGCTTTCCATTCATTTGCAATGCCAGTGATATTGTATCTGACTTTAACTTGGCTTCATCATATTTGGGCCATGTTTGGGCAAACACGGTGGTTGTATTGCCAAGCTTTTCCCAAATTTCTTCTGCCATGTGCGGGGCAAAGGGTGCTAATAAAATAGCCAATGTTTCCAATGTGGTTTTATCCACACCACCCGCAGATTTTGATAAGTTAATCAACGTGTTTGTGTTCTCCATAAAGCCGCTGACTACGGTGTTTAATGACAAATTATCCAAACGGGTGGTAATGTCATGTATCATTTTATGGCGAAGGCGTTCAAGTGCTTCTGTTGGCTGAATGGGATTTTCGGCGGCAGATTCCACCAGCCGCCATAGACGATTCAAATAACGGAATACGCCGTCTATGCCGCTGTCGTCCCATTCGCTGTCTACTTCTGGCGGGCCAACAAACAATTCATATAGCCGCAATGAATCCGTGCCATAGTTGGGAATCAACTCATCCGGCGATACGCCGTTTCCTTTTGATTTTGCCATTTTCATACCGTTTTTGTTAATCATGCCTTGGTTAAACAATTTTACAAATGGCTCTTTGAAATCGACCACACCAATGTCATATAAAAATTTTGTGTAAAAACGGGCGTATAATAAATGTAATACCGCATGTTCTACGCCGCCGACATAGTAGTCAACGGGCAGCCATTTTTTAAGCACTTCGGGGTCAGCGATTGCGTTGGCGTTGTTTTTATCGGGATAACGTAAGAAATACCACGAAGACCCCGCCCATTGGGGCATCGTGTTGGTTTCCCGTTTCGCGGGCTTTTTGCATTGTGGACAGGCCACATTCACCCAGTCATCAACCAAAGCCAATGGAGATTCCCCTGTATCGGTGGGCTGATAGCGTTCTATATTCGGCAGCATGACGGGCAAGTCTTCGTCTGGCACAAGCACTTTACCACAGTCGGCACAGTGGATAATGGGAATGGGTTCGCCCCAATAACGCTGACGCGAGAAAACCCAGTCACGCAATTTGTAATTGATTGTTTGCTTGCCAATACCCCTGTTTTCCAAATCTTTGGTGATGGCGGTTTTGGCGTCGTCTACTGTCATCCCGTTGAATTTGTCGGAATTAACCAGCGTACCATTCCCGATATATGCCTCGGCAAGCGGCACGTCAGACACATTGCCTTCCGCTGAAATGACTTGGGTGATGGGCAAATCAAATTTTTGCGCAAATTCAAAATCGCGTTCGTCATGGCCCGGTACACACATGATTGCGCCTGTGCCATAGTCTGCCAATACATAGTCTGCAACCCAAATAGGCATGTCTCCCCTACCCGTCATGGGGTTGACGGCATACCGCCCTGTAAACACACCTGTTTTTTCTTTTGCTGCCATGCGGTCTACATTAGAAAGCACCGATGCTTGCTTTTTGTATACGTCTACCGCATCTTTTTGCGCGAGAATGGTTATTTCATTCACCAATTCATTTTCCGGGGCAAGCACGATAAATGTTGCACCAAACAATGTATCTGGGCGTGTGGTGTAAGCCTTTATTTTTGTGTCTAGTCCGCTTACTTCAAAGTCAATTTCCGCGCCGTGGCTTTTGCCTATCCAGTCTGCCTGCATTTTCAGCACTTTTTCCGGCCAGTCTAAGCCATCAAGGTCGCCCAGCAGACGTTCGGCATATTCTGTTATTTTAATCATCCACTGACGCAAATTCTTTTTTGTGGCTGGATTGCCGCAGCGTTCGCATACGCCGCCAACAGCTTCTTCATTTGCCAACACGACTTTACATGATTGACACCAGTTTAAAGGCATATCCTTTTCATATGCTAGGCCTTTTTCAAACATACGAGCAAAAATCCATTGCGTCCATTTATAATAGGATGGGTCGGTGGTATTTATCTCATAGTCCCAGTCGTATAAGGGACTCATTTCTTCTAATTGGCGTTTCATATTGGCTACATTATCTTCCGTGGAAACCGACGGATGAATACCTTTTTTTATCGCGTTGTTTTCCGCGGGCAGACCGAATGCATCCCATCCCATAGGGTGCAGCACGTGATAGCCTTGCAATACTTTGTAACGACTAAGCACATCGCTGAGTACATATCCACGCCAATGTCCCACGTGTAAGCCAGAACCTGACGGATATGGAAACATGTCTAAACAATAATACTTTGGTTTATTTTCTACATTTTGCTGAACAGGTGTTTCTTTCCAGCGTTTGCGCCATTTTTTTTCTGTTTGCTTGAAATCATATCTTGACATAATAAAAACCCTCCAATTACGCAACTTTTTGGATATTTTAAGTTGCAATTGGAGGGTTGTCAAATTCCCAAGACTTTTATAACGGAATAAAGAAGTTCCAACTCACCAAAACGGCTATCAATGCAGAAGCAATAGTTGCTGATGCGAAGTATAATATTTTGCTTCTTAGCGCAATATCTTCCTTTATTATGCAAACCAATGCACCTAGACAAAATATTGCTGCTAATCCTGCACCGATATAATTTATCCAGATATGTGGCGCGATTTCAGCCGTTGTACGAAACAGATTGATGACTAAAATTCTTGTGAAGCTAGATATATTATTGACAACCAGCAAAGTTCCACTAAGAATCAGACAGTTTCTAAATAAACGGAAACGAGATGACGCAACTTTTTTTCTACTGCGAATAAAGCCAACCAACAATACAACAGGTACCGCTAAAAAGAACAATATGCTAACCACCGCGACAACCACACTCATTGTCAAATTTGATGCAGAACGTATCGTTGATATTTCAATAAAGTCCCATATGTTGCCAAAGTGTGCCTGCACGGGTCTGCCATCAATCATTTGAAAACGCACTTGACTGCTTAGCATTTCTTGCATTGAAGGGCTGCTGGCGTAAACCATTTGGTATATAAACGGCTCTGTTTGCACAAACCTTAAATAACCCACATCAACCATTCCACCAATCGTTATATTGATTTCATTTTCGTTGATGGCAGTCACCTCAAGCCGTGGCAGAAACAAAAAGTCTAAAAACTCTAAGAATTGACCGTTTAAGCTGCGTGAATTAAGGAATGTACCTTCTACTTCATGCGCACTGGGCATATTACCTGCACCTGGTGCAATTTGGTCAAAATTATCACCTAGCAATAGTGCGGGTAAACCCATGCGGATATCTGTTTCGCCGTCAGTGTTGGTGAGTACGACAATACCAAAGCGTTCTTCTGGTACAACAATGACATTGGTGGCAAAACCGATGGAATCACCGCCATGTCCAAAGGCCGGTATTGCAGATATATAACGCATAAACCCGTGATACGTACCAGGAAAATTGCGGTGGTCTAACGCACTGGGGGAGAATAACTGTTGAAGCGTGTTTACATCGTTAAAAAATGGACCAGACTCACCAATGGGTGGCGTTAAAGCTTTGGCAAAACGTGCAAGGTCATGCGCTGTGCCATTGATTGAGCCTGCTGGATATGCGGGAAAATACGCCCAAAAGATTTCATTAAAGCCGCCACGCCCATTTGGTGTATATCCAATGGCTTTATTTTCTAAAAATGCATGATTATTGACCCAATCATGTGCGTTTAATGCATTTGCCATTCCCGCGGGAATTAAAAGATTTTCCATTTCAAATGCCGCAAATGTTTGACCGCTTATATTTGCGATAATATAGCCAGCCAGAGCCGAGCCAAAATTAGAATATGCAGTCACCGTACCAGGCGTATGAATTTGCGGAGCCTGTGCCAAAATGAGGGCTTCACGCAATGATATTAAATCTGTCGTACTGGCATCAAAAACAAAGTCAAATAAGAATTCGCCAAAACCAGCTTGATGGTTTATCAGATTGCGCATGGTGAATGGTTTTTCAAATGCCATTTGCTGCATGAAATCGGCTGGAAGATAGTTTGCCACATCAATATCAAGGTCTAGCAAACCACGTTCTACAAGCTGCATGACTGCCGTCCAAGTGAATAGCTTGCCGATAGAACCATATTCAAAGATGGTAGTATCTGGGTCAACTAGAATGCCACTGGTAGTGTCGGCATACCCATATCCTTTTGAAAAAATAATTTCGCCTTCGTGTACGATAACGACTGCCACACCAGGGGTGGTCACGCCAAGATACTGGGCTACAAATGCATCAATTTCTGTTTCAAGTGCAGTAAATGGTATGCCTGACGGCGTTTGTGCGGCATGGACTGTTATGGCCGATGTCACCACGAAAGATAATAAGATTAGTAGCGTTATTAAGTTTTTCATTTTATTTTCCTCATCTTCTATTTTTTATATTTTCGCATTAAGCATTTTTAAAAGAACCCTCGCCAATATTTCCATCAGCCCTTCGGCATTGGCGCATTCTGTTTCTGTCAGCCCAAGCATCATTAATGATTCTTTTACATATTCTTTTGCTGTAGCAAATTTGCGAACACCCTCTGTTGCACCAATGACTGTAAACAAAATATGCGGGACGGGCACGATTGGATTTAAAGCACCTTCGGCAATACTGGTATTTATAAACGCGAACAACTTTGCCAAAAAAATATTATTTTCGTTATTACCCTTGCTTTGAGATATCATATGCCGCCCGCGTTCGGGGTCATTGAGTAAAATAACATCCAATTCCATCATAAATTTTCCATAACGACCGTACATAGAATCGATAAGCCTTCCTTCATGCTTAAATGCCTCTACAACAATTTCTGCAACAGGACGTTTGCTTTCAAAAATTTTAATCAATTCGTCTGCATACGGAAACTCTGCATAAGCCTGATTCAAAATTTCAACAAAAATATCATCAACACTGCTGAAATAATTATAAATACCTCCTGTGCTTATACCACACTCGCGTACGACATCGCGCAAAGTGATTTCATATGCAGGCTTTGCAACACATACACGCATCGCCGCGGCCACTATTTCCTTTTTTTTCTCCGCCAAGTATTGCGCGGTTACTTTTGGCATGACTTATCCTCCTTTGATTTTGCAACCCATCAAAATGAACACTGCGTCATTATAATAATACAAAATGAACATGGCGTCAACATAAAATTTAATCTAATTTGTTCCATGAATTTATCAAAATTTTTTGCTTCTTTTGAGGATATGTACAAGCTATGTTATAATAAAGGAAATTTTTTCTGGAGGCCTGTAAAAATGAAAATCTCGACTATTTTAAAACAAAAAGAAATTACAATATCATGTGAACTGTTCCCCCCAAAACCAGGTGCAAGCCTGGGCGACGCAAAAGAGGTCGTGCGCAAAGTAGCCAATTTACGCCCCTCTTTCATGAGCGTAACATGCGGCGCAGGCGGCGAAGGTTCGCAAAATACATTGGACGTCGCGAAAGAAGTGCAAGTTGTAAATAACATACCCGCCCTGGCACATCTCACATGTGTTTCATTAAATCGCGATGAAGTCAACACAATGCTAAACGACCTAAAAGCCGAAGGAATCAACAATATCATGGCACTGCGCGGCGACCTTCCACCAGGTAGCACTGCACCAACAGGTGATTTCCACTACGCCAGCGAATTAATTGAAGAAATCCACAAAAACGGTGACTTTTCAGTAGGCGGCGGCTGCTATCCAGAAGGACACCCCGAAGCGGCAACCCTCCAAAAAGATGTAGAAAATTTAAAAATAAAAGTAAATGCCGGCTGTCAATTTCTGACGACACAAATGTTTTTTGATAATAATATCCTGTACAATTTCATGTTTAGGCTGCTTAGAAACGGTATCGACGTACCCGTCATTGCCGGAATCATGCCTGTAACCAACGCGAAGCAAATTGACCGCATTTTCAAATTGTCAGGCGCACCTGTTCCACCGCGCTTTAAAGCCATTGTGGACAGATTTGCACATTCACCAAAAGCAATGCGTCAAGCAGGTATTGCCTATGCCACCGAGCAAATTATTGATTTAATCGCAAACGGTGTAAATAATATCCATATATACACCATGAACCGCCCCGCCAACGCAAGAGATATTATGGACAACTTATCTGAAATTTTTATTAGAAACTAAGGAGTTACCAGATGAACGAATTTGGCAAAGAAATCATTTTCCTAGACGGCGCAATGGGTACAATCCTACAAGCTAAAGGCCTTGATACCCTACCTGAAATATGGAACATAACAAACCCGCATACCATCGAAGACATCCACAAAGCCTATGTCTCCGTAGGTTGTAACGTTCTAAAGGCAAATACCTTTGGAGCAAACAAACTCAAACTAAAAGACTCGGGATACACACCGCAAGCACTCATCCACGCGGGAATCAAAACAGCCAAAAAAGCGGCTGGCAACGAAGCAAAAGTAGCGATGGATATTGGCCCAACGGGTAAACTGCTGGCCCCCAGCGGTAGTTTAAATTTTGAAGAAGCCATAGAAATCTTTGCAGAAATGGTGTGTGCTGGCCGTGATGCCGGCGCGGACTATATATTAATAGAAACCATGAGCGACACCTATGAAATAAAAGCAGCTATGATTGCCGCAAAAGAAAACAGCGACTTGCCAATCATGGTAACATTCTCCCCTGACGAAAATGGACGATTACTCACAGGCGCGGACATCCTAACCGCTGCCACGCTAATAGAATCCCTTGGCGCAAGCGCGGTGGGGCTAAATTGCGGCACAGGCCCCAGCCAAATGAAAGGTTTACTTGCTAAACTTTGCGGCGTTGTACAACTTCCAGTGATATTTAACCCAAACGGCGGTATGCCCAAAGTAGTGGACGGCAACACAGTATTTGACCTAACCCCAGCAGAATATGCCGCGCAAATGAAGGACGTAGTGCCTTTAGGTGCGTCCATTTTAGGGGGGTGCTGTGGCACCACACCGCAACTCATAGGTGAAATGATTACCCAAATAAAGGGGATGCAACCCACCAAAACACCCGTCGCCAAGTCCACTCGAATCTCATCATTCAGCCAAACAGTGACATTAGGCAAGGAATTAATCATCATCGGTGAACGCATAAACCCCACGGGCAAACCCAAATTAAAGCAAGCACTAAAAAACAACGACATGAGCTATCTATGCAACGAAGCATTAACCCAAACCGCAGAAGGTGCAAAGCTGCTGGATGTAAACGTAGGCCTACCGGGAATCGACGAAGAGAAAATGCTGCCAGCCGCTGTTTTTGCGATACAAAGCGTCACATCCACCCCGCTGGTCATTGACACATCAGACCCTAAAGCCGCCGAAGCCGCACTTAGAATTTACAATGGTAAACCGCTATTAAACTCAATCAATGGCAAGGCAGAATCCATGGAAAAAATGCTGCCTATTGCTAAAAAGTACGGTGCGGCAATTATTGCGCTTGCGCTGGACAATGAAATACCCGAAACATCCGAAGGACGTGTGAAAGTTGCAGAAAAAATAGTATCTGCGGCAAAATCTCATGGCATACCTCAAAGCGATATCGTCGTTGACGCATTAACAATGACAATGAGCACAAACAGCCAAAACGCAAACATCACACTAGATGCGGTGGAGTATATCCACAATACACTGGGCATCTGCACCGTGCTTGGTTTGTCAAACATCTCATTTGGATTGCCCATGCGCGAATATTTGAATGCGGGCTTTTTAACTATGGCGGCCAATAAAGGACTTTCAGCCGCCATTGCCAACCCTGCCAATGCTGCCATAATGGATGCGCTGTACGTACAACAGGTGCTTTCTGGGCATGACGAAAATTGCGCAAAATATATTGAAAAATTTTCTGCTCGTCAGGCAGAAGTCAAACCAATTGCATCAAATCCATCAAATTTTGACCAACAAGGTAAAACCCTTTACAACGCTGTGATAAAAGGCCTAAAAGAAGAAGCAAAAAAATCAGCCGAAAGCCTACTCACCCAAACATCTTCAACGGAAATAATAGACACTCAACTCATTCCAGCCTTGGACAATGTAGGCAAAAGCTTTGGCGAAGGCAAAACCTTCCTTCCGCAGTTACTCATGAGTGCCAACGCCGCCCAGTCCGCCTTTGGAGCCATCCGCAAACACATGCAAACCAGCGGCACAATATCTGAAAAGCAAGGCAAGATTGTACTGGCCACAGTAAAGGGCGATATACACGACATAGGCAAAAACATAGTCAAAACCTTGCTTGAAAACTATAACTTCCATGTCATTGACCTGGGCAAAGATGTACACGCAGAACAAATCGTACAGACGGCATTAGACGAAAACGCACAACTAGTGGGACTCAGCGCACTAATGACTACCACTGTTTCAAACATGGAGGAAACCATACACAAACTCCATGAAAAAGTACCCCATTGCAAAATAATGGTGGGCGGGGCGGTACTCACAGAGTCATATGCGAAAAAAATAGGCGCGGATTTTTATGCGCCGGACGCAATGGGAGCCGTACGGTTTGCACAGGAACTTCAATTCGGAAAGTGGAAATAAAAAAGAAAAAAGAGTAAACTATAGCCATGATACAAATAAGCCAAGAATCCAAGGAAAAAGTCCTAGAAGCGATAAAGCAAGGACGAATAGATGCGG
>Ga0123352_10002185_pt1 | contig 27022 bp, 12 predicted proteins | sample TergutLab28metaG_FD_89700 | JGI IMG/M metagenome (GOLD analysis project Ga0123352, IMG submission 89700) | Labiotermes labralis P1 segment gut microbial communities from Petit-Saut dam, French Guiana - Lab288 P1 | ecosystem: Host-associated > Arthropoda: Insects > Digestive system > Gut ... | reverse complement strand
GTACCCCACCAAGGGCGAGAAGATCATGCTGGCTATCATTACCAAGATGACGCTCACCCAGGTGTCCACGTGGTTCGCCAACGCTCGGCGTCGCCTCAAGAAGGAGAACAAAATGACGTGGGAGCCCCGGAATCGCGTCGAGGACGAAGACAACAACAATGAGGACGATGTCAGCGCCAGCGGCCGAAAGAGTGCCGACAACGTGAAGGATCCCGGTGAGTGATGTCAGGTAGAGCGTAATGCTAAGTGCTCTGCAGGGGTAGGAGGAACAGAAGTATGCACATACAAACGAGATAGGCAATGTACGTATCAGCGTGACATTGAAGCGCGTTCGCGTAACCACTTCTGCCGTGGAAAAAGCAGTTAAGTGTTACATATTCAGAGTGTTTTTGTAGCCTTAGGTATCCAGCATGCGATGCGCATGCGCCATATTGTCATCTGTGGCCTGTCTGGATCTACAGTATTTTTCCACATTATCTCATAAACGGTACGATTTTCGAAAAAATATTTACCTTAAAATATTGGTTTTGGTTTTCTCTACAACTTTTGCCTGAAACATTTCTCATTCTAAAAACAATTTAGTGAGATTATTACCACTATTACAACAAATGCACACACACTTCATGTAGAGTACCCGTTATTCTTGCCTGATTTTATTTAAACTTGAAATTTCTCGATACCTGCTCGAAAATTGCCCACAGTTCAGATTTTATGAACATGCCTCCAGTGGGAGCCAGGTTGTTCCATGCGGATGGACAGACAGACATGACGAAGCCAACAGTCGCTATTCGCAATTTTGCAAACGCCCCTAAAAGTGTCCGTTTTCTCATTTTATAATTCGGGTTGTTAAAATCTGAAACTTGTTCAAATTTTATGATATTCGGTATTCCAAACAGAGGAACAAATCGAATGTCTGCTAAGAATCGCATCTTAATGAGTAAGAATTTGGCTTCCAAATCCAAGAATATTCTCTGTATCTTTAATGCATAACTCTTACGATACACTACTTTTCCCGTTAGTGATTATTCCGATAATGTTTATGTGATCTGTTACGTTTATTCGGATAACAAATCTAAATTCAGCTTGTGAATCTGTCGAGTTTCTGAATGGCACTGCACTCACAGGCCAACAAGTATTGGAAAGATGAAGAATACCGAACTTTGAAAAAGAGTCTTGTTAGAGAAACTCACCAAAAGCGTGCGCTGGAGACAAACACATAAATCAGAGGACAGCATCAATCTTTCCCTAATTACAGTATTTTATACCGGGTCTTCATTTTATTTAACAGCTGTCACTGGTCACTTCCCGCGTTTGCTCCACCAGGCGTGTTGGCGGTCTGTTGAGAGTTGGGTATGTTAATAAGATAAGCGAACGGACAAGAGGTGACAAACGACAACTGTCAGATAAAATAAGGACTCCGTAGTATGGGTGTGAACCACTAGTAGCAAGGCGCGCCTGTTGTCTTCAGAGACATTGATGTTATATGCGTCTGCTTGTGACGAACGCACAGGCATAGTGTCTTCCGTCATTGTTTGTGGGATCCAAAGCATTTATTGTACTGTGTATTACAGGGAATCAATAAGTGATGGTACAAAAGTTAATGTTTTTGTACGATAATATGTGTCCTGACACTACGCGAGGAAGAAAACGGCACTTCATGGTCGAAGAAGCGAACCAAAAATGCAAATAAAATTTAATTCGTGACTGTACGAACCAGATTTCACGTTACGGTGAAACAATTACTAATAGTATTTCAAAATTTCCTGTGTGTCTGTAAATTGTGGTAAACAATCAGGAATAATTAGATACTACTTCTTGAATTATCAACACTTTGTAATAGAGCCCTCTGGAGTGCAGCCACTTCGAAAGAGCCCGATCCAGCTTGCATCTTATATTTCTGCATGCAATGTAGTTCTTGTTCTTCAGATGGTTGATCCATCCGTAACCACCACGTCAATTCCCGTGACGTAACAACGTCCCACTGAACACTGTCATACAGCCTGTTGAATCCCGTACGGACGCACACACCATCTTTCTTTAGAATTCTTCTCTTACCTAGGGTCATTATTTTATGTGACAATTATCATTAGTTACCTTACGCCGGTGTTTCAGCGCGAGTGCGGACGGGACATTCAGCGAATACGATTTGTACGTATGAGACGACAGAACGTAACAAAAGATGTGTGCTACACATTAATTGAACCCCCACCCCCATGTAAATATATAGCGAAGGGACATTTTATGAAGCTCCTAATAATAAAATTTTCTGATGTTCTTTTGTTACTATTTCTGAGGTCTACGTATGGTGTAAGCATCTTATTATGACAGTGTTCAGTCTCACAATATTACAGTAGTCCCTTAATTATCCGGAATTGGGGGGGGGAGGGGGTGTAGGGGAAGGATGGTTCAGTTGACCTGACAATCAGGACCACCGACAGAAGCTCCAGTTTGCTGTACATATTTCACAAAAAGTGTAAAGCGCACACACCACACGTAAATACCATCGCTGCAGAAAATATGCTTTTCATTTCGTGAATTAGACACTAAAGTTACGGCATTGCTTCTCCTTTTGCCATTTTTCATAGCATTACTACATTCGGCATGCAGTTAGTGATAATACCGGATCAGTTCCAGTGCCTTATCCACAGACTTATGGTGTTTGAAAACAAATTTCATACAGCGGAAAGAGAAACATGCATCCTATGCTGTTACTGATTTAAAAATTAACATTTCGTTTGCAATTAATGTTTTTCTTCGTTTTAAACGGGGCACACGTCTGTTAGCACAGGGTGATAGAAGGATGTGCAAGATATTCCGATGGAGCAGTCTAATGGATATTGTTATGTTTGTGTTGAACGCAATAAGTTATATACCGTTTAAGCACAGTTACGTGAGTTATACATGGTTTGTATAACATTTTTAAAATATATTTTACTCCCATGAAAATAACGAGACCTTATTAATGAGTGTAGGGCCATAAATGACGAGGGCAGGAGAACGAATTAAGAATTAACCCTTTAAAGAATACGAATATCAACTTATTTTAAATATTAAGCTCGTACCGCGTAGTAAACACTGCCCGTCTCGATTATGAAAACAAGTCAGTGCTGTGTGGGGAAATAATCGCTTTTTTATGACAAATACAGAACCACATAAATACATCTGTGCGCAGAGTGGGAAATTTACAATGTAAAAAATCTTAGTAATTAACCAACTTAATACACAAATTATTGTTTTATAATAAGTTTATTTTATGCCTGTAAATGTTTCGAGCACTGTGTGCTTATCATCAGGAGGTCAAAATTGTATTCTACAGCATCTGGTATCATCACACCTGTAGGTGTGATGATACATAGTGCTCGAAACATGTAGAGGCATATAATAAACTTAGTATAAAACAAGAATTTGTGCATTAAGTTGGTTAATTACTGAGATAAATATACTGAGATGCAGGGTCAGTAAAACGTCAAAATGTAAAAAATGTTGGCACACAAGATAACCTTTAGGCTTTGAAAGATTAAATAAAATTTTCGTTCGTAATACTCGTAAATACATTTTCGTAAAAGTCTGGAAAAGATAGCCCGCTGTACCTAATTCAAAATTCAGTTGGGTCCATAAGGTATAATCTCCGATCAAATGAAGAAAATTAAATCAAAATAAAAATGACTCGAAAACTTTAAGTTCGGACCTGCGATGCAGTTTCGATTGGAACTGTTTAGTTTGGACACATTTGTACTAGTAGACAGACTCAATTTTCTCTCCATTTTGTCTTTTAACCTTAAGAAAGCAGAGCATGTCTTCTGTAAAATTAAATGCACATTCTGCTTCCCGCACAAATTATTTGAGACTGCACAATTCGTAGCTGAAGTTACTATACTGAAGACACAAATACACCTATATTGCTGCTACCCTATTCCCACTGCCGTCGCCAATCACAGACAGAAACACAAAACCTTCAGGAACCGGCAGTACCGTTGGGTGACCGTACGAAGTTCATCGCAGAAGCACGCACGTGTGCAGTGTAATGCTGTGTGTATGTGCGCGTGCGTGCATGTGTGTGACGACGACACACAGCAGCCGTGGCACCAACATTAAACAAGGCTGGGCAATCTAATAGGAGCGTCGAATGGGACAGGTACTATATACATTCCGCTCTGAACATGTTCCGATCTGCTTCAAATATTTAGACGCCAGACTTTCGTAATTATATTTAATGACTGGAAAAAGGGCGTGAAGTCATACAAGATGAAATGATTCGTATGAATGAGAATGGGATGGGTGGTCATGACGTACTTTCTCGATATTGGCGTGAATATACTGACCAAAACTGCAGAAACGTGACGTTAGGCGGCGTAAGTGTTGCGGTCGTTACTCAAACCGAGTACCTCGCGATTACCAGTTTGGGGGTTTACCGCTGTATGTTTCATGTTGTTGTTAATAATAATAATAATAATAATAAGTCGTTAATATTCTATATCGCACACTCACTCACTCACTCACTCACTCACAACTTATAATCAAATTTTACTGGAAGAGCTTAAGCAGAACTGAATAACCATACTGCACCTGTCCATTCTGAATCACAACACTCATAACTTGGAGCAGAGGTAGTTTATTTACTGTTTCCCTTTTGCAGGGTAAAGTTCACCCTAGAACAGGCCACGAAGGCCCAGGGGAGGAGTAGAGGTATAACATGGGCGCTAGATGGGGTGGGTGGTCAGCGCCACGCTCCGGCCGCTTTAACCTGGGAAAGAGACCCGATACCTTTGTACAGGAGACTTGGTGGGTCCCAGGGCCGGTCTAGACAGGTGCGAAAAATCTCGCCCCCACCGGGATCGATCCCCGGACCGCCCACTTATGCAGGGTAGTTACCAAGTAATTATGGGCTGTAAGACTACATGATATGGAGCACGCAAAAGGGAAACAAGAAATGCGTTGTAAAAATCCCCAAAGACGACACCTAGGTTTACATGAGAGAATAACATAAAATCTTACTTTAAATCAAGTGAGTGTGAGAGTATGGATTGGGTTCATCTGGCTCGGTGTCTGTTGCGAATACGACAAGGAACCTTCAGATTCCATAAGAGCGGTGACTATTCCACTCACTTGGGCCACTCCCAACCCCTCAAGGACGACTCCGCTCAGTGTGTTATCATCATGTCGTTGTCTTGTTTAACTGGTACAATGGTACGCATGTAAAGATGAACTTGCGTCGTGGCGGGTAATGTGGGAATTCTAATAGGCATGTTACCGACGATCGTACAACGAGGTTTTTTAAAGTATCGTGTCTGTTAATTACTTGATAATAGGCATACATTTAGAGATTAGTCATTCTTCTAGAATTGTGTACGTTACAGCCTATGTAACCGATCATACAGGGACGTCATCATGCGGCCACATTTGTTTCACTTTCCATGCTAGAGACGTGTTGTTGTTGTTATTGTGACTGTTATTCGTTAATAAAGTTGGATCACATTTATAATCTAGCGTGTAACTTCCACCGCGCTATCGTTAAGACCTAAAGACAAAAACCAAACTTATCCGTTGTAGCAATGTTAAGAACAAGCTATCTAAAGTAAAACATGTACTCACCCTTCTGCCATGACTGCATTGCGCCATTGCATTCACTAAATTACACGCACACACTGCAAAATGTCACTAAATAATAAAACAATAAGAACCAGCATTATTAATGACACTTTAAACCCTTATCACAAACGAAACCACCTTAGTTACACACACACACACACACACACACACACACAACAGCGACACCACTTTCCATGTGTCTTTACTGCCCTTGCACTCAGAGAGAGACTGTTTTTTTTGTGTCTTTATTCGGTGCTGTCATAAGCAAATGTTACTGCTGTTTTGATTGGTTTCCTAAATCCGGACCGCTGCAGTGCTGCCAAATGTGAGTACAGACCACAAATTTACCATCAGACTGAGCTTTATTATTGAGAGGATGGGTTTTATGTCAGACTTCATTACCAGTAAGGCTTGATTTATACAGAATATTAACAGAAGTAATGCGTAAAATATTTGAAGGAATTGTGAACATTTCAATTATACATATCTTTTTATTCATCGCCATGACACTACACTTCGATTTCATTCTTGGTCTACTCTGTTCACATTAGTTTTAAAAATTTTGTTATATTGTTCAGAACTGTAATTAAAATAGTTCTATAAACTTTTTCAGGCATGGACTTATTCGCAAAGGAAGTGGGTAATTTATAGGCCTATAGTATTTAGATCAAGTATGTAATAAACTGCCACAATCGTGTTTTGAAATAAAAACTATTTAAAGCCCAATGGTAACTATATTTACCACCAAGTTGAACATTAAAATCTCAGTATTGTACCTACACAGTATACCTCGGCTTTCCATATGATTCCCACAATAAGCAGCTAGGGCTGTTATTTCCCTGTACAACACTAATGAATTGGTCTTTGTAACAGGCATGGACTGGATTCTCTGTGAGGTACGCAAGAAATTGTTACATCCAGCGTAAACTAATTTTCGTCTTCATAAGTTAAAGCTGATTGAAATGTAACCTCTTAACTGACGGCAATGTGAAGGGTATCAGGTGGCATCGAACCAGTGAAACAGCACCGCTGTTTGTATAAGCGCTCATAATAAGAGAAGACCAGCACAAAATTACTCAGAATATCAAATAACTGGGCGGAGTATGATCATTGTAACGAAGTTCATTCCGTTATGTCGTAACATCTCTGTGTTACTACATGACTTACAGTGAACGTAATTGCTCTTTAATACTTATGTCAATAATGCTACATGTTTCACTCCTCACGGACCATTATCAAGCATGTACATGGTAAATACATATCTAAAACACAAATATGTATGCAAGCTTCATGTGTTCATTTGCGAATTAACAACAAATGAACAGTAATATGTATGTATGTATTTATACATATACATACATACATTATACGAAAAATACTTGCTCCTTTTACTTGGGACTTCTGTCTGTCTGTCTGTCTGCCTGGCCTGCCTGTTCTGTCACACAGTATTGGATGTGGTGCTTTGTTGCAGACTCGAAGGATTCCGGCACGGTGTCGAGTGAGGACGGGGACCGGACGGCCCATCACAGACTGGAGCTCTTAGAGCGGGGTCCATGCGGTGTTGGCGGTCCGGGGGCAGGTGGCGGGGGCCTGGACACGGGAAGCGAATGGTCCGAGTCTCGGCCGGAATCTCCCGAGTGCCTGTTCGAGCGACAACCGCACCTCTTGCATCCCCCATACCACTCCCGGCTTCTGGGGCCCAACCCCTCGTCGGCTTCGTCGCCACCACCCCCAAGCGGTGCCAGCGCGTCAAACCCGAGCAAGCCCAGGATATGGTCACTCGCGGATATGGCAAGCAAGGACAGCGACGTGCAACACCTGGCGACGCCTGTGTCTACCTCAGCGTTCTACTCTGCAGCTGTTGCCGCGGGGAAGCTGATCTCACCTCTCGCAAACCGGGGACCCCTGCACCCACACCATCTGCACCCCTCCGTGCACCAACCCGCGGGTTCCTACGTGAGACCCACCCACCACGATTTCTACCGGAGCTTCTTTGAACCAGCCACGCACTTGGCGGGGGGCGGCAATGTGGGGGACGTTTCTCTGCTTGAGACATATTCGAGGACATTTGGTACAGGGTTGGGTACTGGTGGAAGCCCCGCCGGTGCTCCGGGGACGGGAATAACGCCACTGTCATCCGTGCTGTCCAAGGCAGCAGTGGCAGCGGCGGCAGCAGCGGCGGCAGGGAGCGGCGCCGGCACCCCGTTTGCTCTCAATGGGGGCGGTGGAACGCTGGGACTTGCACCGGCGTCATCGGGAGCGTCGTCGTCTTCTTCTTCAGCAGGGTCGGGAACGGCATCGGAGCAGCATGCGCCACCACAGGACATCCGCAAAATGCAGCAGGCGCCCCTCAATAAAGCCTGATCTCAGGTACAACAGAACAAGTGGCCATGACGATGAGGCTTGGCGAGAGAGTTACAGTCAGTGTTCGTGCTGTTCATACAGCACTCTAATCTTGTAGCAGGAAAGGACCGATATCTTATAGTGCGGTCCCACAATTCGTCAGACATCCCACTTTATTCCAACATACCTATAACTCAAGGCAGTCTTGCTACACAGCCCCTCGAGTAAACAGGAGGAGCTGGTGTACCACACCTTCGTTACAAAAGACAGCACCTTAGCTGTCCACGTGGTAGTGGTAACCATGTGTACCACCGCTTTAACGACGCATAACAAAATTTCGCCTGCACAGTCTTTTTATGTGTTCGTTTAGTTCTTACAGCAAATAGCTATCGTGTTCGTAAATATCATTAACAAACTGTCCTTTTAATGGAAATACGTTATGTTTTCTAAGAGGTGAGACCCCGACGTTTAAAGAATTATTTAAAGGAATTTGTCTTCCAAATAGTTAAAAGTGAAATTTTCTTATAAGGAAGCTACTGCTGTGTACAGGTGAAGGTTTAAAATTTTGTTCTAAATACTTTATTGTGGCAATAATTGTACAGCGTATAAAATACAGTAAATATGGCGCTGTACAGATCACGCGACCGCAGAAATGTATACAGTCTGACCAGCAAACTTTGTTCTGTAGAAAGAGCTTACTATATTCGTAGCGGAAGACATCAAATATAGGCTAGACACTGGCGCAACTAATAAGAATTCACTTTTCAGAACCCCTGCAACTGTGGACTTTTGAAGTCTAGTTAAACAGGAAGTAATTTAAATTTTATCTTTAGTTGCCTGAACCACGAACACTGGCTGTGATTTTGTATTGCAATATTTATGTTGAAGACTGAAAAACAAAATGACTTTTTAGAATGTTAATATATGCGCTTTTATATTTCACCATGCTGAGCCTCATAAAGTGCAAGAAACAGAAGCAAATAAATTTATATTACTTGTATGAATGTGGCCACGGAACAGGAATTTTAAGGAAGGAGAGCGGAGGCGCCGACAGTGTTAATTCAGAGTTGCCAACCTGATGAGAGACAAAACTGGAAAAAAAAAAAACCTACTTGCTATAAGTGAAGAATTCATGAAACAGAGCAAAAGAATGGGCTCCTTCTGTAATTGTTGTAGTTGTCAGTTTTAATATTAAGATTCTGTGGCAGACAATAAAAGACATTTTGTGGGCTACAGGTCATTGTTCCAAGTCCCCTGAAGACAAAGGGACTCTGTTGTCACCATCGAAAGATTATTATAATATTATCAATATTATTATTATTATTATTATTATAAAATTGGTTTTGAAATATTTCAGAAAAATATCCATTGCTCCAGAATACAGTTTATTGTTCCAGTCAAATTTCGTGAGGGGAATTTAGAGGAATTCTGACAGTGAATTATTGAAATTTATTAGGACTGTTCTGATATGTCTATAGCAAAATGTTCTTCTATTGATATAATGATACCCTACCATGAAAGAAAGATTCCCCAGAGCGTAAAACTAGTTTCTTTATATGGATTATGGATCTTCTTCTCTTCTATGTATTTAGCATTGCGTATTGGCTCTCATTACAGTGTCGTAGCTAAGAGGCATTCATTGCTGAATTTGAAGTTTCATAGCTTGGGAATGACAAAAAAAAACTCAGTAACATACTGCCATATGCGTGTATTTCTATCAGTACAGCCTTCACTTAGATATAAATAATGCTATCCCTTATTCGAGACCAATCTCCCACAAATAATTTATCACCAGTTTTCTTTGTAAACTTTTTCGTGGTGCGCCTTGAGGCGTTTCACGCAACTTCTCAGCATCTAACCCACTCGAGCTTCACTATCCTTGTCAGCCACATTTTACCTGCAACACATTGTAAAGTTCAGCACTTATTTGTGTTATTTTACATACCCATACAGTACAGACTAAACGTAAGTGTATGTACAGGAAATGGTAAGAGAACAAAGAATAATGTGTAATGCATTTAAGTCATATACACCGACTGCTTGTCAGAAACAAGGATGAAGATTCTTTTGTTTTGGGATATAACAATTTGTGGATTTTTATCTAGGTACCAACTTACAGGACCGAAGACCTTCTTGTGAAGCTAGAAGTGCAGCTAGTCAACATATGCCCGGCCCAATCATGGAGCTTCTCATTATGCAGTTTCTCCGGCCTCCTGTTCCTCTGTCTTAAGCCGCAATGTTTGCCTCGGTACCCCTTCTTCGGCCGTCTTCAGCCAATGTTATCCCTCCCTTCACGCAAGGGGTCATGTTTCATACCCACACAACCAGGCAAAACTGTAGTAAAGTAAAGACGTCTTCTATTCTCAAATGATATTTCCACTCTACTCTTCGGAATGTTCCAAATTTCCCTCATGTTTTGTGTATTTTCTCCACGGCTGTTGGGCCCCTGAAGCTTCAGAATTTAAAATAATTTCGTCATTTCTACCCATCGCATATTTTGATACGTACATCATTTTTAAAGTTTTCCAAAGGCTTGCATTAAGTGATAAAAATTGCGGTTTTGTTACACAAATTCTTTATTTCAACCTTTGTATTCAATTTGAAAATAAAATATATACTGTAACAATAAGGAGCTCTGGATATTTCTACTGAGTGTACAGATGTAAATGTGATAAAACTCAACTCTTTTTCTTCCTCTGTTCTCCAGCATTTGTTTCAACTCTTCTTTTCATCCTCTTCCCAATTCGTTCGCCGATGGCAATACCACGCCACCAATGACACTTCTGGAAGGCTAGGTTAGACTATGACGCTATATGGGCGTCCTCCTTCTGTCCTTGTACGGAAGGCACGGTAGCTTGTGTGGCCACAGCAGAGACGAAACTCAGAAGCGACACTCTTTGTCGGTCCCTCTTCTTCCACACAACTTCGAATGGCGGCTGCCATCATCATGTACAGTACTTTCGACTCAAGCATGCGCGCTGGCGAAATCGATAACGCGTGGCTCCAGAATGTCGCTGCTGGCAGCGCAGCCGCTGTGCTGTCGCTCAGCATCAAAGCGCTCGTGTCGACCGACACGTGCGCAATGTAAATCGGCCGCGCGACATTCCCTGTGTCGCTTCTGGTTCCTTACATACTGTGCTGTGGCGAGGTCTTAGCAGAGGACCTGAAAGGACTGCAGCAGTTACCAGCCATTCATAACTGTCATGGCCGGCCTGCCAACCTGTGATATCTCGGAAATTGTGTAGGACACCCTTCCTTTACACGGGACTTTTGGCAATTTTGCATATGAACATTGGATCTCTAACAACCATAGAAACTGAATGGAGATGGTTGTAGATACTACCGGAAAGCTGGAACACGCACGGCAGAAGGGAAAACAAATTCTGAAATAATAAAGAGGGAGTAACATTAAAAGTATCGGGATAAGAGAGGTAGAAGAATATGCGCTATCGGAGTTTGTATTGTTATTTTGATTCATAATTAAGTTTCCAAATTTCTACTTGAAATTTAATATAGCTATCTTCTGTGAAGGTTTGTAACATTAGGCACGGAAACAGTTTGCAGTGTCTGCTTTAATTCTTTTCAAAAATATTTTTTGATAACCTTTGTAATGTTCAAGTTTCATACTGTGTCAGTTATTTTCTGAACTGATGTATCCGATATGCGTTTTGACATCTCGTTTGAAAATGTATGTTGAAAATTTCTTGCATTTTTACCGTACTGCATAAAAGTATTATTACCGAACAGTGAAAAAAGTGTTTATAAAGCGGGTTATATTGTGCTCTTAGCATGTTTCCTCGTTGAATGGGGTCTGAGATAGTTGTATATTTGTTCTACTGGTGCCCATGTAACAGCATATAATTTCAGAGACTAATTTTTATGAAACTTTGTGTCTGTGTTTTTGGAACTGACAAACCTCCGGAATGTTGTTCCTCATTTTTCGCTTCACGTTACTTAATTACAACAATAGGAATAGACAAATATAGAGTTTTTGAACACAAATAGAAAAATTTAATGATGGCCCTGAAATTTTTCACGGTGATGCAGATTCTTCAAAAAAGCAGTTTCGCGACTGTATTTTGATTGCTATTGTAGGTCGACAGGAAAATTTTGGTTACGAACAGCTGTGACAAAGTCGTGCCACTGTACGTAAGAAATGGCTCGCGTACATTTCATTGTTCATTTCACGAATATTTAACACTACATACTGTAAACTGCACGCGTCCTCGAAATGAAATGGACGTCTTGATAGTCTGTGATGTTTGTATACACGTGCGATTGTAAACAGTTTCAACTAGTACGTGCTAAGATAGCAGAGCCCCAAGATCTGGCGGTGCTACAAGGCAAGGTCACTGAACACAATACTAAGCTTCATCTTTACAGCCTCCTCCCCAAGATTCATCTTAATGTAATTCTTCCATTCCTTTTTTCAGTCTTCCAGGGCACGTTTTCCTACAGATTTCTGTACCAAAATTCCGCAGGTGTATCTTGTCTCCCCGACAATACCCAGATATTCAGACTACACTAGTAGTCTCCTAAGTGTAGATTATATTCTAAAATGTATTTAAAAATTAATTAGTAAATGGGCACACAAGTAATTTAATCCAGCAATATAAATGCGAAAAACGTTATTATATACTTAGAGAACAATTTCAATGCTAAGAAAATTCTCAATACAAAAAATCCGTTGATTCTCAAATATATTTCTACAGAAGGGACAGGTATTTGTTTCATGAAGTCCCGTGCGTTTTGGACAGGAATATATTTTCGAGCATAATCAGACTGGCAGGCCCACTTTGTGCGATGATGCAGGTCTTCTAGAGTTGTCTGGGGGCTTCAGTCAGTTGTGTCGCCACCATGTTTTGCAGTATCCATTGTATGTAATGTATATCAGCGTAATGTAGATTAGAGGAAACTGATGACATCTTTGTTATATAAAACACAAATATGTTGCAAAAAATAGAAAATTACATTATGCGGCTACTGAGCTATGCTATAGTGAGTACTGTTTCTCCCTGTTGGGGGGTCGTAATGAGAGAAGGCAAGACCAGTGACTGTATACTTACCTCAAGAAACTGAAATGATGACACAGCACAATCTAATGAGTGGTGTTACATACGCGGAGCTGTGCCGCTGGTATTTTTTCAGGTTCACAAGGTGCACAATTGTAGGGGTTATATAAAATGTAAGCTTGCACAAAGTGGTTCCCAACTTCAGTGTAAAAATGACAATCGTAACACATTTGCCCGAACGAAATGCGCACAATAATTCTGAAACTTTACATACAATTTTTTTTACAGAATGTACTGATATACAAAATGTACTGAACAGTTTGTAAACACAGTAAACAATTATTGAGGTATTAAAAATTCCGGGCAACATACTGCATTTTTACGTGCCTATAAGAGGTTAAACCAATTTCAGTCTGGTGTAATTTTCTAGTAGATATATATATATATATATTCAATTCAGTGTAAAGACATATAATGCCCGGTCAGTTATTTATAGAGATATTTTGGAGAGGAGTGCGCATTGCCTTCCGGCAAGAAACAACTTCAAGTCGAGATGTGATGAACAGCTGGCAAGCGTCTTTGTCTGGTGGTCATTTACTTGGTGATGCTCGACATGTGTTGTCTCGCGAAACCACCACCAGGAAATTAAGTATTTTAATGTTACAAATTATGTAAATTAAACCGGATCAACTGTTACCTTGAATTTCACAAATATAGTTATTAGGTTCCCCACCATATTATTTTTTCGTCAGATATTTCCTAGAAGTTCGCTTCCAAGTCATGGAAGCCATGTTGCTGGAGATAATGTAAGAATTATTTTTAAGTAAATAGTTTTGTATGGCGGTGTTATAGCACCATTTGTTAATACGGAAAACACAACGGGATTCATGACATCAAAATTGGTGTTTCCTGGTACCATAGGTAAAGGCTAAGGTTCATACAATGACAGTGTGAGGTTCTTGCAGCAGTAGTTTAATGATAACGTATCGAATAGCCTTAACTGACACCCCTTGATTGTCATCTTAAGATCCGATGGTGATATAGACGATAACAAAAATCATAACTCTATTCCAAGCTGTATACAGATTTGTTCGAGTGGATCTATTAAAGATATGTACTCTCTCGGATTCTCCGCGGAGTAAATACACAATTTAAAACAGATCTAATAGAGACATAACATCAAATTCCACATCTTGTATTGTTTAAAAACCACTGTGAAGAAGTCGTTACAGTCCTGCCCCCATTACAAACATTCCCACAGTAAGTACACTAATCATAGGAAAGTTCTGGACATTTCTGTGTCCATGTTCTTGGACTGCGCATGATTTTGTGCTCAGAATTGTTAAATTTCACATTCGTGGATGCAGGATTCTTTTTTTTAATTATGAGAATGCGAAAGCAATCAGTAAAATGGATCCTTCGAATGACCTTTGAACTCAACCTTTTCCTGCACTTCGTTAGATTTCACCATAATCCGTCTAGGTAGCGGACTGAGTAATCGAGGTTTCACGCTTCGATTGTCGGCAGAGTCAACGCATGTGTATTTTCTGCGCAGTGTCCAGACCGATTCTGGGGTCCGCCAACCCACCTACTAAATGGTACCGGCCGGGGCCTGAAGCTGGCCACGCGCCTCCATCTAGAGTCCAGGTTAAGAAAGAATGAAGCGCTACCTCCATTCCCCACACACCATCCTGGCGCAGAGCAGGACAACTTTGTATTTACCTTTAGAACACAAAATCTCAAGACCCCATATAGAAAAATGTCGATGTCACGCTTCAAAAATGCTGGAATTATTGAAGGTAGGAATTGGAAAACTGTGAACGTGGAATGATATTTAATTAGCACAACTGTCTCAACGAATTATGCCAAATTCTGCCAACTGCTGACAAATTATCATGGGCTATAAGCGCGCGCCCCCAGGGGTATGACACACATTGATCTCGCTCTAGCAGAAACACGATACGGTACTACGTGATTCTAGAGCGTGTAATATAGTGCATGTTATAGTACAGTCGGAACATCACCGACAAAGAGTAACTGCATTGTCATTTGTGTTTTGCAGTCTGTGTTTACGACCGGTACTGCAAGTGACTGTATCGTGGACACCAACTATTACAAACACTAAAACCATTCATAATTCGATAAGGAAAGTGTGTAGACGTTTCTAAACAAATTGGGTTATTTTAATTAGAAAGAATTTTCATTTCAGAAATTTGGCAGTGTTCATAACCAGTGTTACACAATCCCATACAAACCGTATGTACAATTATATCCATTCTTTTACTTGAAATACATGTTAAATATTTTCTGTAGCCGAATATGTAATGCTGGTATTCAGTGAGTGTATAGTGGTACAGGGCGGCCTGCGTATACTGTTAGTTACCTCATTTTGTATTATTTTTATTTAAAGATTAGAACAAGTGTTTCGTTTCGCGATAAACTCATGCAGTTTGGGAACCACTGATGTGTCACTGGAGCTGTTAAAGCATGATCTACTTATGTACCTATTTAACATTTACCTGTGTTGTAATTTAACTGGATAAATCACGAAATGAAGAGACATATCGGATAACTCCCTTCAATCTCCACGCCTCCCATCACCTGAAGTCGCGTGAATACCCCAAATTTTTCACCCTTCATTATTTTCCAAAGTCTGACCAGTGGGGGTGTCGTTCCTTTTTACGTTTAAAAAGCCCTCTATAGAATGCTGTATATTATGACAGAGAAATATCTGAAACAAAGTTTCCAAACTTCAACCCACCGCATCACGAGGTTGCAATAAAATACTCACCAATAAATACAGAACTGTGTTTTTAATTCTCGCCCTTGCAACCACACAAATTCTCTCCTTTGCTCACCATTACTTCTCGCCCTTGCAACCACACAAATTCTCTCCTTTGCTCACCATTACATCTGCCTCCTCGATCATCGCCACACCTCCTTGCCATTTTTCTGGCTAATGACAATACATGCAAAATGTAACTGGAAGGAAATCAGGGGAGATCTTGGCTGAGAAGGACGTACTTGCGGTGTGAGGGTGTGCAGCATATTGGACCGTCGGAAGTGGACTCACTGCTCAACTCGGTGACGAATGTTCGGTTTTCATAACAGCACGAAACTGATCGACCGAGTGAATATCATCATCATCATCATCATCTTCCTCCATGGATTAGGTCGTTTGACCTGTTCCGGCATCGACGTATTACCATCGTTTCCTGGGGCGTCCACGATCTCTTCTTCCTCGAGGTTCGTAGTTGAGGGCGTGTTTCGGGAGTCTGGTGTTGTCCATTCTTTCAAGGTGGTTCAAGTTTTGTTTGTATTTTAGTCTCACGTCTTGTATTCCAGAGATCTCTAGTTCTTTTCTTATGACTTCGCTTCTTATTTTGTCCAGCCTTGTGTATCCCGTAACACTTCTTAAAAAGCGCATTTCTGCAGCTTCTAGGCGAAGACCGTCGGAAGTGGACTCACTGCCGAAACTCGGTGACGAATGTTCGGTTTTCATAACAGTACGAAACTGCTCGATCGAGTGAATATCAGTTTCCAAATAAGCCTGCATCACAATTATTAGCCTATTGATTGCAAAGGTTTGTAGGATCTGATTACATGATAATAGACCTTTACACATAAAACGTAAAAGTCAGGCAATGAAGTGGACATGGCCTATTTAAAAGTAGGGCACCACACCGTAATTCCCTTTGCACAACTAAGGATGCTCGTACCTGGTCTTGAACCGGGTACCTGACAGACGCCCCATTACCAATCTGTACGGAATATTTTCCAACGCCACTAAATTAGCACACGATTGACATCAGAAACGACTATGAGTACTGCCGTATACTTCTGTTCGTCATCTGTTTGTCAGTTAGTCCCCACAAGTAGAAACTCCGCAGCGCAGGAAGAAACGAAACGTCCAACGCAGCAGATTTTAATGCACGGTTTGTATCATGGGTCCCAACATTTTAGGGCAAACGGTCGCACGCCACTTGTCAAAAAATAACAGTAGTTATTGTGTAATTTTTATAAGACATACACATTGTACAAATGCGGCCTCGGACCGTACGCCGCGGGTTGGAGATTCTTGTTTATACCAATATATAAAATGCTGGGTTTGTGAGTGAAGACACACCTGTATTAGGCTATGGATTTGGTTATATCGATACCACGATAAACAGATTTAAGTCTCGACACATACCATCGAATCTTTTTCAACAAAATTTTCATCGCGTTTTTCCAAATTCTTTGTCACAATATTAGTTGAGTAATGAAGCAGTATGCCGGTCCCAGTGGCCGCGCGGTCTAAGGCGTAGGTCTACGGCCGCTCGCCTATGAGAGTGTGGTTTCGAATTCCACTGGGGGCATGGATGTCTGTCGTGAGTGTTGCGTGTTGTCAGGTAGAGGTCTCTGCGACGAGCTGATCACTCGTCCAGAGGAGTCCTACCGACTGCGGTGCGTCGTTGTGTGTGATCTAGAGACCTCGTGAAAGAGGTGGCCCTGGCCCACTGGGGGCTGTCGCGCCAAAAACAAACAAAGAATGGAGCAGTATTGAAGAATGAAATAATGTTACACGCTCTTAGCAATTTAGAAAAACAACGATAATTGATACCCCTAAACTTCAGTAAAGTTTTATATTCCTCGTAATGTGCATCTGACAGTAGGTGCCTTTCTGACGATACGAAGTACGAAAATGTTACGTGGTACGTTGACACCACGGACTATAAAGGAAATGTTTTGCTAGGTGATGGAACATTCACGAAGGGCACTGTAATATAGGGCTTACTTCCAGCTAAAGTCGTGTGGTTCTTTGTTTCGTAACACCGGTTTCAATTGTCTCCCGTCAAATATGACGTTTTTCAATTACATTTACAAGAAAAGAATTTACTAACCTATTACTGTAACGGCTGCTTTAGTCATAAACCAAGGTGCGCCTGATAAGAAAGGGGGTGGAGTAGCGCGTGAACGTTACAGAATATGAACATGTGTTCTGCCTGGAACTGCTTGTAATATCGCCTCCCTGTCGACACCGATGTCTGCCTTCATATTCCTCTTTCCTTACATGATATGACGTGTTGGCAAAAGAAGGCTAGTCTTGTCACTGCTACCAATTTCAGCGCCTTTTGTTACTGCTTGCTTCACTCTGGCTTCCTGATAAGCTCCCTTCCGGACGGCTTCTGTTTGAAAGCTGGCGGTTTCCTATGAGTCGCCGCCATGGCGCCTTCCTTATCGTCACCTCACACATCTCGCTCAATCATCACGTTAACAGAATTTGCCGTGTTACTGGATGCAAGACGCCGTCCGATTGACGCGACCAAGTTCTGTGCAGCAGCCAATTGAAACCCTGAAACAGAAGCACTGTGTACTTAATATGGAATGTTCCTTGCAAGCATCGGTAGTTGATGCATCAGCCAAAAAATGTTCCTCTCTCATGAAACCGCGAGGTTCATTACCACACACAACTTGTTTTCTTTAAATTCAACTTTAATATTAACACCCATCCATAAGTAAATCTGTCAGATTTGCCACATATACACGTGTGCCCCAACAGTGCGTGCTACATATCCCGTCCATCTCACAATTTCATAATTCTAACAACAGCCTACAGGATGGAGTGCAAATCACGAACTCTTCCGTTATATAATTCTATACATCCTTTTCTTGCATTATATTAGGTACAAAACCTCACTTCGGCACACGCAATAGATTTCCCTTCCCTAAGGATGAAGTATCATGCTTCATACCTGTCATAAATTCGGCTGAACACTTTTCCTGTCGTCAGACTGTTAGGAAAGACGTGGGAAGTAAAATTATGGACCTTGGACTAAATGATGGCAAGCACTGAAAGAGTTTGGTCAGTTTTTAATTGCATCATCAATTCAAATTTAATTTGCTGCTGCACTTCCCAACAGCTCAATATACGCCTGACTTACAGAAACAAGCAAAAAATGTTGTAACCTTACTTTCGCCTGGAGTATGGATACTATTTTTTTTTAGGTATCCTCTGATAGGCCATTTTTTCCTTAGTCCTAATTTTCTTGCACAGAGACGCACTCAAAACTGACACTGTTTTAGCACCACTTCGCCTGACATTCCTCAAACACTACACTGAAATATGCATGTTTTCTTCCTATTAACATTAAAGCTTCCAGAATTTTTTTTTAATAAAAGAGTGTCACGTAGTTCCACAACAGTGTGCACTTTCTGTTTGTTACACACCACATATGACTTCAGTGCAGAAAGACACAAATCTTGCGGCAATTTCAAACTCCAAATAAATTAAATCACAAGGGTGAATGCTTCCAACTAAGACATCTCGCATGCAGCATGGAAATGGTTAATGCCCTTACCTAGTATATGACCACGCATTCATCTTCTTGCACAATGATATATGTGCCTAATTCATTGTCATTCCACCAAGCAAAGTCTTTCGGTAGAGGGCAGGTGGCCAGATCCAGTAGCTCTTCACAACGCAGATAAAGTGTATAGGTTACCTAATGTCTGCATATACGTATGTGTATTGGTCTAAGGGCTAATAGTCTCTATCATGACGAATTGTGTGCATCAAAAGTGCAACAGACGGTGGACCACCAGCAAAGACTCTTCTCAGGGACTATGAATCACACAGAGCTACTGGACCTGCTATACACAAGCATCCGAAGACACGACAGTCGCTGTCGGCGCGGTACGAGACACATGCTTTAACTTTTTATAGGACAAAAAAGATCTAAGCAGTGTTGTAAAATCTCGCCCCGTTTCTCTTCATTATCACTGATAGCACTGTAAGTGGCAGACACACTGAATTTCCCTTAACACACAAACTAAAAACAAACTATAAAAAATACAAATCTGCCTTTAAAACCCAGAGTGTAAACAGATATAATCACAACAATTCCGTTAACGGATAAACAACTAATAACACTTATCAATATCAGCTGCCCTGTAAAGGGGTTCTCAGAAACCGACAGTGCAGTGGGTGTACACTGGGGAAAGCAAAGGTAAAGAGGTAAAGTGATCCCGTTACAGGCCCGGTGTGGCACAGAGGGTTGGTAGAGGTATAGCTGTACTTTTCCATGACCGCGGCACTAGAAGGGTGTGAGTGGTCAGCAGCACGCTCCGGCCGCACTTTACCCCCGGAAAAGACCCGGTACCTATTGTACAGAAGGCTGGGTGGGCCCCAGGACCGGTCTGGACGGGCGGAAAATCACGTTCCCACCGGAATTCGATCCCGGACCGTCCAGCCCGTAGTCAGTCGCTACACCGACTGAGCTACCCGGTCCACACCCTGTGGGAAGTACGGCTAGAAATTCATTTATGCCGTTAAATAAAGCATTGCTTTCATTGTTCCAATTTTTGCGAAAGTCAGAAATAATACAGTGTCGTGGACTTCCCCATCACCGAATTTCAACCAAATACAATGAAATGGTAGAAAATATGCGCAAAACTGCCTTCACGACTTTAAGTTTGGCTTTTACTGTACCGATTGTAACAAAACTTACAGCATCGTGGATTTCTCCTTTACCGAATATTATCCAGTCGGTCGTAAAATGTATAAAATAAGGCAAAATTTTATTTTCTCCAATCCAATAGAAAAGAACTCCTATACTAAATTTCCTTTAATTCCGTCAGACGGTTTAGTCGCTAAGGTCACAGACGGAGGGACCGATGTTGTCTCTACATAAAGCAGTCTTCCTTTACTTCGTAAAAACGCCTAATAAACGTTGGATATCCTAGAGACAACTGGGAAGTTGTGCAGAAGAGACGAATGGTGCACAGTGCTGTCGTCTGTGTCACGTCACGTTGTGTAGTGTGGCAGCTTCGGACTAACAAACTGCCTCCATCCAAACCCAAACATGGAAGCGAAACGTGGCTCCGAAACCTTAGTAGCAGCCATGTGACGGAGTGGAACTCGATGTCACAACCTTAAAGACAAAATACGAATTCTCACCGCTGGGATAGCCTGAAGTCCTAAAAGAAAATATCTGAACACGAGAATCGTATCCCGGTCACGACGGTAGTTGGCAGTTACTTTACCGACTGAACCATGCAATCTCAGTGTATGTGTATGCGTTTGTATGTGTGTTAACGTGTATGTATGTGTGTGTGTGTATATCAGTACCGAAGACGTTTTCAGCTCGAATCACGGCTCCTTTTCCATGAACTGCATATCCAGCATGTTCCAGTCCCACGGTTATTTCGACCCGCTATACGCTTAGAGAGCGTCTCACTGTGCACATGAATTACTTCTACCTCGTTCAATCTCCGAAGGTTCATAACAACTAACAAAGGAAACAGGTGGTATATCTATTTGATGAAGCACTGAAATCTGAAGGGCGTAAACAAGGCGATACTTGCATATAATCTTTATGTTTGAAGCAGATTGAATATTTAATGTACGACATAAGAATCATACCGGCCACTTCACTAGACTCTGCTATAAACACTTTGCGTTTTATCTCACCATACTGTATATAACAGCCATTAGTTAGGTTACTCTTTCCATCGTAGTCACGGAGTTAGGGCCGATTTGGCAGGTCATTACTGGGAACAAACAGTACCGTCTCAGCTCTGTAGTATCACATTTCACGTACCCTCTTGGGGTCACTTGCTACAGATAAAACACAGGTAGAAATGTCTGCCCTTTATGGACAGGTTGAGAAAAGGAAAATTAACTCGTGAAAGTATATGAGTGCAGGTTAGGTTACAGTTTAATAAATGACGAACATAACGCCTTAGCTGTTTAGGCATTACTGCTACTGAAACCGTGGCAAAGCTTTTAATTCTATCGTAAATGGGGCAACGTGTTTAAAGATGTTTACGCAGATTAATTTTTAACGGCGTCACTAAGGCTGCGTAGTTTGCTTCTTCCGGATAGAAACTGCTCGACAGAAACCTCACTTGCTACCGTAAACACGAATTCATGTAAAAGTAATCATCGGAGTATCTTTTCACTGTGCACTAACCGTAAAGACTTGGCTTCACGGAGAAAAGCAGCTAAAACTGCTGTTTATTGTGTTCGTTTAAGGGTCAACTCTCGTGGTGCTGTGAGACGATACTACAATAAACTAATGTCATCCACGCTCCAGCAATCTGAAAGTTTATTGGCTATTGAAATCATTCGCGACGTGTCGCCCCAAAGCAGACTGTCAGTAGACGTTTATTTACTAGATAAGACATACAGCCGAAGTCGGTGCTGATTAACTTCATGAAATTTTAAAGCATCTTAGGTCTATACGGAACTTCAGAGACATTCAGTGTGATGGAAATGTATGTACTCTCAAATTAAGCTAGAATTCTAGCTACACAGCTTTTAAAATTTCGGTTCCTGTCTTTCAAGAAAACACACCGCAGATTAATTATAAAGATAAGTCTCCGTAATGTCGATGGTAAGAAGTGGTGTTTATTATATAAACCAGCGGAACTTAATATCATGTGTTCTTTCTCAAAAGAGGACCAAGTAATATTACTAGACAAAACAAGGGGTTAAACACTGATTTCGCAAGGTAATGCAGGGGTGACCACGACGTTTAGGAGACGAGAAACTAGAGGGCCAATCAAAAAAGCGTTTCAGTTTAAATTGAATATATTTTATTAAATGAACATATTCAGTAAGTTTTCTATTGGCAGATTATTTTCCCAAGTCTTCTCTACTGATTATTACCAAAATCAATACTGCAAACAGAAATAGGCCTAATTTGAATCGCAGCCAGTGTGTTGTATGGTTGACCCTATAATAAATCCTCAGATTCACAGCGGAACGGCTACGAATACAAAGCAAATATACAAGTAATGCTGTGAACTATGACATGTGCGACTTGGTCGTCATGTCTTCCCACAGCCCAAAATTTTCTAAAACACTGGTTCTGAGACGCCCAGAAAAGACAGTTTTCTCACATACGGCCACCACTGTTTTTACCCCAATCTAATTATCTCACTCTATTCTTCAACTTACCCTCCCACCTCCTATCTTTTAACGTTTCCACTTTTCAAGAATAGTAACCAACCAATTCAGCACAAACATCTCTTCCCCGTATTTAAGGGTAACTTACACAATCCAGTCAAGGCTACAAAATCTCTGACGACAGAAAGGGTAAAAAGGTAAAGTGCACCCTTGTACAGGCACTGAGGCTCTGTACAGGCCGTATGGCCTATAGGGGGCGTAGAGGTATAGCTCTACTCTTTCTTGTCCACGGCACTAGAAGGGGGTGAGGGATCAGCGTCACGTCCCGGCCGCTCTTTACCCCCGGGAAAGACCCGGTACCCATTGTGCAGGAGGCTGGGTGGGCCCAAGGGCCGGTCTGGACACGTGCGGAAATTCTCACCTCCGCCGCGATTCGATCCCCGGTCCGTCCAGCCCGTAGCCAGTCGCTATACCGACTACGCTACCCGGCCCACATCTGAAGATAGAACAGTGTGATTAAATAATTCAAGAAACTGTCAACCTATCCGTCACCGTGAGGTCAGCTGCAGCTTGCACGTACGCAAATGGGTTGCTGTTTTCAGTTCGTTCCTTTTCTGCCATGACGTCAGGATGGACAAGTGAGGAGCTTCAAATTGGATGAGTGTTCAGGCGAGTGAGAATTAAATTCAGTCGCCAATGAAACTAACGGAGAAAAACGGAAAGCCAATCAACTGTAGACAGTCCTGAATGAATACGCAGAAAGTATGCTATATGGCAGGTACCTCTTTTCCCACCCCTTCTGCAATATTCAGACCACAATGGACTCGCTGGTATTGTTAGCCGAAAGAGTAATGAAGTACATTTTCCCCTTTTACGAAAACTGTGGCATGAAGGAGATCTCTCGGATCGATTAGGGTATTAACGATTTAGACTGACATCGGGGAGGTGCCGGTTTCGAATCCTGACAGGGTAATGGGTGTCATGGATAACCGAAGTCTTCGTCAGTTCCTCCGGGTGAATATACAGAAGTATGACAAGATCGCTTCATCCAAAACCTTTAGATTCTCAGCATTTATTCAGAGCACAGCAATTCCCTAAAACGCAGTGTATGGCACAGGAATCGGAGTTGCAAATGTACGGTATGCCTTACAAGTGCACCCGACCTGATTCCAAAGTTCGAGCCTCGGACCGAGTGTCCGAAACAAGACCATAAACTAGACATTTCGACGATTAATGCTGTTATGCAAACATTAAGGGAAACGCAATTAGAAATTTGATTAAAGGAACCCTTCTCTGCAGTCAGTGGAATTAAATGAAATTACACAATTTCGAACGTAAAACTACAGGAAATTATCAAGTTCTGTGCTTGCAAACAGGAGTCTGGACAGGGGCATGCGTGTCTTGGAGAACTGGTACGGGATCACAACCCTGGTTTTTATCGAGAATTTAAGCTTTTCTCACGCAATGAGGTCACGTTGGCCGGGGCCAATATTTTCCGTGCATTACATCCCGCAAAAACGCCCTTCTCGGTGTTAGTAAAGACAGCCACAGAAGTTTCATTCAGAAATTCTTACGTCGACGTAACCTGTGTTTGTCACCATACAAGATACGGCAAAACTACGGCGCAGGATACTGTACGTGCGTCGCGACGTCGACGCCTCACAGTCTGTTCTTACGGCTTTGGGACAAGCTCTTCTACCTTACAGTATTCACCGACAACCCTCGTCCTTTGGTAATCAGCATTCGTTTTGCTAACCAGCATTTTTTGTCAGACGCATGACACAGCTGATCGGCTAGTGTGTATGTGCGTGTAATAATTACGTCACCATACTACTTCAATAACTGAACTGGATACATTAGAGGTACATGCATCAAATCAGTCATACAGAACACCAGTTTTTATCAGTTTATTCAAGGCTACATGTTTCGACTCTAATTGCGAGCCATCATCAGGCCTTTTATAAATGTTGATATAGGAATCCTATATCGGCGATTATAAAAGGCCTGATGATGGCTCGCAATTATAGTCGAAACATGTAGCAGTGAATACATTGATAGAAACTGGTGCTGCGTGTGACTGATTGGGTACATGTACTTGTGATTTGTTAACAGCAATAGAGAAGTTTCTTCTTAAAATTAATGGATAAATTAGATTAATTTAAAGGTTGTGCATGTATCTGCCGCGTAATGCACTGTGGCACAACAGTTCGCGGGCGCCGGCTCGAAGCTCCCCAGGAAACATTCCCTTGAGATAAGTATTCCGTGCTGCGTCGGGTGTCAGCACAGCTCTAATTCTGCAAGCCGCAGTATCACCAACATCACTACCCTGTCAATAGATCTTACAGAGACAGACGGTCAAGTAACCGTCAACAATTTTTTGAGCGCAGAGTAGACGAGAGACAAACCAAATGTTTGTCGGGAGATCTATGTGTGAGTGCAGGTAATACTGCGAGAAATATTACAGAAACAGAGAGCAGGCATGTGAACTGTGATTCGGCCTCCGTCACGGCCCGGCGACCGGTCTTTATGTGCACACACAAATACCAAATGCTGAAAGCTGAAACCTACGGCTATGAAATTTGGTCTCTCACATTCAGGGAGGAACGTAGGACGAGAGTGTTCGAGAACAGGGTGCTGAGGAAGATAGTTGGGCCTAAGAGGGATGAGGCAACAGGGGAGTGGAGAAGACTGCATAATGAGGAGCTTCATGTCTTATACTCCTCACCAAGTATTATTCGGGTTATCAAATCGAGAATAATTAGATACCGGGGGCCAGTGGCATGTATGGGGGACAGGAGAGGTGCATACAGGGTATAGGTGGGGAGAAGTGAGGGAAAAGCCACTTGGAAGACATAGACGTAGATGGGAAGATAATATTAAAATGGGTTTCCAAGACGTGGGATGGGGAGGCATGGATTGGAGTCATCTAGCACAGGACAGGGAGAGGTGGCGGGCGTTTGCGAATGTGGTAATGAATCTCAGGGCTCCATAAAAGGCGGCGAATTTCTGGACTAGCTGGTGAACAGTTACATTTGCAGGAAGGAATCTGCGCCATTGAGTTGGTTAGTCAATTAGTTAGACATCCGAAACCGAGTATCATGGTTGTTAAAACTAGGTACAAAATAATAGAAACAAGAAGATACTTGGAATCCGAGGTTGGTAACCCGCATTACGACAGATTACTGTATACCTATAAATACCAGTGGACACCGTCCATATCAATCTGCACAGGACAAGCACATGACTACAGTTGCTGTTGTTCTTTGTTCCTTTCCTTGAGAGTCATATCTGCACAAATCCAACAGCTGCTATGAGAGAGGTTTTAATAGCTATTTTTCATAAAAATGCCTACTACAGACAGTTTTGATCCGAAATAATGACTCAAAGCCTGTGGTCCGGTGTTGCGAAGTGACAGAAAATGTCTTCATCTGGTGGGCCTACTGTACATAGAGGTGGCAGCACAAACACGGACATTGGACAATCGGATTGTGACATCGGCTTGATGGCAAGGCCTCTTCGCTGCATTTCAGAGCAACAGGAACCGTTATGAACTGATATGGCATACAGCTGCATTTTAGGCGCATTTTGAACAGGCTTTCGAAATGCGACTGCGGGAGCAGTTTCAAGGTGTCCGTCAGTCTGTCTCTGCAAATAACACCAACAGAACTACGGTAACAAGTCCGATGAAACTCGGCACCGCTTCGGATGGGTGTAATTTGTTTTGCTCTAAGGACGATTTTACTTGCAGGTCTAACTAAAATGTAGTTAATCACAAACTTGTTGGAGAAATAATATACACATTAACATTATAATACTTCAATTATAAGGACATTTCAATGAGTAATTATTAATAACTAAGACCCTATACACCCCCCTCCCCGTATGGGTGAGGAGAGGGGGGTGTATAGGGTCTTGGTGGGGAAACCGGAGCGAAAGAGACCACTGGGGAGGCCTAGGCGTAGATGGGTGGATAATATTAGGATGGATCTCCAGAAGGTGGGATGTGGGGATATGGACTGGATTGTGCTGGCCCAGGATAGAGACAGGTGGCGGAGACTTGTGAGTGCGGTAATGAACCTTCGGGTTCCGTGAAATGCGGGGAATTTCTTGACTAGCTGCAAACCAGTTAGCTTCTCAAGAAGGACTCTGCACCATGGAGTAAGTAAGTAAGTATGTATTTGAGAAT
>Ga0123352_10002183_pt1 | contig 27034 bp, 18 predicted proteins | sample TergutLab28metaG_FD_89700 | JGI IMG/M metagenome (GOLD analysis project Ga0123352, IMG submission 89700) | Labiotermes labralis P1 segment gut microbial communities from Petit-Saut dam, French Guiana - Lab288 P1 | ecosystem: Host-associated > Arthropoda: Insects > Digestive system > Gut ... | reverse complement strand
CAAATCCTCAAGGCCACAGCTGTCCAACTACAGGTTCAGACACGTCAATGTATGACTTTCACAATCCCTAGTGCAGTGTTGCCACGTCTAACACCAGGAAAGAGAAATAGAGGCAGTCTTGAAACTTTTCAATCAGCCTACATACACAGCATATCTGTTGGGTCCAAGTTGGCAAGAACGTTCTCTCTCTTTACACCTCATGGCACAAACACATCATTTTTCTGAAAGGCTGGGTCTGAAAAAGCTGAAGACATTGCTCAAAATAGCAGTCATGTTATGATCTTCATCGACAAGCATTTAAACTGAATCTGCAACACTTAAGTGCAATGCCATCATCATCTGTGAAGCAAGTAACAACCCTACACACAATACTTCAACCATGCCATACCTTTCCAAAACCCTGGTGAATCTTTCTGGACATTCTGGGTAGTTCAGATCCCAGATGCACTTATGTTCTGTCATGCGTCTGTCATACACTATACCTGTTTGTTTTCTAACCATGTCTTTTGCTTCCCATGCCTGCATCAACAAACAAAATATATAAACATTGTGTATTAATTTAAAATGTATATCAATTGTTCACATCTTTCAAAAACACATACAAATAGGGTTTAAAATTATAGGAATCTGAATTTATATCAACGTAAATCTCAGATTTTGTCTGTGCTTTAAATGGCTTTTTTTGCAGTCCTCCATTCCAGCATTCAAATGTCTGAACACATTGAGATTTTGCCCTTTGACACAGTGTTTTAAATAAAAGTTAAATATCTTGATAACTCTACATTTCAGTTTATGTACCAACACCCTGTACCATGAGGCTTTTTTTATATTAAGTAAGTTCCATTTCATGAAGCTCTTGGAAACATGGTAGAAAACCTTGGGGTTTCATGAACAGCAGGTAATTTCTAGTGTAGAATAACTGTTAATTTGTCAAAAAGGGTTCACATTGTGCCAGAGTTATATTAGGGTAACAATAAACTAACACCAAAATCACATAAAAACTTCCAGTTCATTCCTATATTACCACAAGTCATCAAAGCCTACTTACTAGGTACAGACATAAATCATGTACAAAAAATAATTGTATATTATCTCTTTATGTTATGTACATTGTGCAAAGACCTAACAATTCAAGAGAAACAAGAGATACTTCACAACTATTAAAATAAACAACAGAATACCATTCAATCACCACTGTCAAAAGACTACAAGCTTTTTGCCAACACCAGTCTGCCACTCAGTTTGTCTTCATTATCTGAGTAAATTAATATTTTCTGAAGAAGCAAAGTCACACTTCTAAGGGAAGAAAACCCGTTATAGTACCATAAGTATTCATGAAACAGGCTTCAGCTAAAAAGATATATGTTGGCATGTGTATTAATTAATTTACACACTGTCACTTTATGGTACAATCATTAAAATAGTACACATACATACAATATCCAGAAATAATTCATAGCAACACTCTACACATATGTAAACAAATAAATCTTTCCATTATATTACTAACAAATAACATGATACTGTGACTTGGACATACACTCTCTGAATACTGTTCAGTTCAGTTTGTTATGAAAAACATACTATCAGCAAGAGGTCACTGTGATAACTGATAAGGCCAATGCTCAAGAAGAAAAAAACAGATGTTTGTATTTATTTGCAATTTAATGGGTTCTGTCCTAAAAGTCACTAATCTTGACAAGTCACCAGGTTATAAAAATATCGAATATAAAATATTACAAAACACGAAACCACAATAATAAAAAAAGATCTGAGGTTGAAGTTGTAACCTGAGTTCCATAAAGCTTGACAACTGTTACCAAAGGACAGATTTTAGTGTGCATCTCGGTAAAGAGTCTGCAACTGACAGGTGACTGAAAAACCTTTCTGTTGTCTACTTCAGCATGTGTGAAACACTTTGATTTTCTTCCTTACCCATACTGCATAAATGAATATATTACATTTGTTTGTCCCTCTTCATGATGCCTCTCTTAAACTACTGAACAGTTTTAGGTGAGATATAGTGTTGCAGGTTTGCACAGCAACTGGTCAGGTGTTATTAATTTCAGGTTAGGTCAGTCAAATATAACTTATCACCTCACTTAACAGAAGAGGGTTCTTTTTGAGAATCCATTAGTTACTGAGCTACTCTAAGAAGTGCTGACATGATATACATTGATACATACTACTGGGACTGGATCCTCTTGGATTGCACAAAAAAGGGCTCAGATGTTTGTAGACATACACTGCATACGACATGAAAAGATGTGTTATCTGACCTGGAACTCTTCACTATTACAATGACCTCAACATCAACAGAGCTGTAATTTTATACTCCTAATTTTATAGTTTATAATTCTAATATTTGACGTATTTTAATAATATGCATTGTACTACCAAGGTTGATGTGTTGGTGCTTATTCTCCTTTGTATTTGTAACTCACTGAGGATGGCACCTTGTTCCCAAAACACGTAGGAGTTTTCTAAGACTCATGTGTAACTTCTAGCTTACTGTGTGCATCTGTTGGTGAATATAACCAATTATATCTAATTTCAATCATGTGATACTGAAAGTGTTTACAGTACTTTACCAACCACTATTTATGTAGAAGTTTGCAGTCTCGTCCTATGTGTAGAGTAGTGACAGTGAAGTTACAAGTACAGATACAACTGGCAGTGAGATCAGTTAACAATCATCTGACAATGAAGCAGCTGATGGATGGAGTAAAGCTGATAAAAGCCAAAATATAAAAGAGATTTTAGGGAACAGGGGACTGAATGTGGTTACAGATGAGCCTCCAGATATACTCCTGGCTGTTTGTGCTATCATTGGAGATGACATGTTCAAATTTTCACTAAGCAGTCAAATCTGAATCACAGGCACAGTTATGAGCACCTGAAATCATTCATGGTGGTCTGTTAAAATTTATGTATCCAGTTATGAGTGATGATGCCATATTGTATTGAGGTCATTTTTCAAAGTTTCTGAGATATATGCAGTTGTGAGTTGCAGAAATGACAGACAACATCATTCATAATAATTTATTCAGGTCCATGTTCCATTACCCATAAACATGCACACTTTCAGCATGAAATGTATCATACAGTACACACCCAAGAAGAAATTTCATTATCTTACCGTATGATAAATGTCTTTTATAACAATGTCTGGAATCTTCTTATTATTGGCTTGGCACATTCTAGCATTTCTCTTGGCCGCAACAATTTCCTGTGATGGCTTGGCCTGGAAACATAAAAGGCCAATAATACAATGACCACAAAACTTGATATATCTGTTCTGCTGTTAAATTGTAGAAAATAGGAACTCATACCATACGAAAACCAATGTTTGTAACAATGGCAGCTCACAAGGCAAGCCACTGACAACAGTGCATCACCTAAAATATTACTGTAGTTTAGGCATGGTGACAGCATACACACTTCTATAGGTGTGCCAACATGAAATACAGATGACCTATGATAAGTCCCTCTCAGAACATGTTTCTAATTCTTTTCAGTTTCAGCCTTGTCAATGTAAATATATTCCAGTTGAGGATACACTTTGTAGGCATGGTATAATAGGAAATGGGACCTTGAACAGAAAGCTTGTAAGGTGGGGCACCCATTGCCCAGACCCTACCTCTGCTAGATGCCATATTTTCATGCATATAATTGAACAAAAGAATGCATTTGTTCTAATTCTGTTCAGTCTGAGCACGCATACTCTTGCAATGTTTCATGTCAATAATGCAGTAGGCACACAAACACAATACTACCTATGGATGACTTGCAAATAATGAGGGTTTCATTTAAGTAAAGCAAAGAAAGATGAACAGGGTTACAAAACTTTTAGAAGTGTCTTTCAGTTTGATGCTGTGGACCAAACACGCCATGCCTACAAATCGTACAATATATCAACATAAGTTGAGGTAAACAAAAAAATAAATAAAAATAAGGAACAATATTCCAGAGTTATTTGGTTATGTGGCTGCCCTATGAAGAAACCTGACTGTCAACTGCCTAGCACATTTTTCAACAAAAAATACAGATTATGGTATAGATCTTCCACAAACAAATCCACCATAACCAAACATAACCACACAGCTTGCCCACACACTGGCTGTTCTCCCTTTCATTATATACTGCACCCCTTTATGCATGGACCTTATTCTTATACCCTGTAGATGGGAGCAGCAGATTTCTCCGAAACGTCGGTAAATTTCTATCAGACTCAAGGTGTTAGTGCCCAGTACACATATCTTTACAGTTTAGTTGCGTTACATTAGAACGGAATCCATATTCTCCACTTTTTCCGAAAAATCCTAAAAAACATATAACCTCTTCTTTCAGTCTTGGCGAACGCCTCAAGGGTGGGCCATTCTCACTGGAAGACGTCTGGGGTGTTGATTTCTTCCCGGATCGTTTTGTAGATACTCCAACAGTAACATCACGCACTGTTGAACATCTTGCACTCTTCGAATCCTGTTGGGGTTAAAGACGACAAGTGAGCTATCAACAATCTAACAAAGCTACATCAGATTTTAAATTTATGTACTCCTGAGGCCATTCATCACCTATTTCAAAAATATTATACATAAACAGACAGTTGTTACTTCGATACGCAAACACATCGTTTCGAGCTGCCTAGATACTAACCATCTGCACTCACTCTTGAAGCCAAATTCACTGAACGTCAAAACTTCACCAATGAACAATTTATCACTGCCGTCACGGCACACCTACAGCACTAATCACCCCACTGTTCGTCCGTGTTAGCGAAGGGCCTTGAATTCAAAGCATCAATTCCACTCAGGCATTAATATTGCTCTAGTATGCATACAGGAAATTATATCAAGTAAAGAATGGCCAATAGAGTCTTCTTTTCAAGCCAATAGTAACATCACAAATTATACATCATTGACTTGGTTGTTCTGTATGATAATTTGCAACAATCTGAAGACATTTGAACATTTGGCTCATTTCAGTAATTAGTAACATTAGCCAGGCTGCAAACTTAGATTGTAATCCATGTTACACAGTAAACTTTCTTTAGAAAAAGAATTAATTGTAAAAAGAGTGATTATAAAGCATACGTGCTATTTGTGTTACTACTGTTATTATTTTATTCTCTATTTGTTTCCTGAAATGATTTCGAGTTTTGCTCCCTCTACTGTTCTGTATTACAAATGTTGGTAGTTGCGCGCCGAATGTGTCATGGCAGTTGCTAAGTGTGGAGTAATAATATGTTATTGTACAATGCAGCTCATGACATTAATTCATTAGATCACAATTTACGCGAATGGATAGTGATATTATGAAGGAGGTAGATGGTTACGTGTATGAGAGACAAACCCGTTTTAAGGATTGGGTTTGAATTATTCGAGGGGCTTCACTAGAACCACTAAGCCGTGGGAAGCATGATTACTCTTGTGAGAATAAAAGGAAACTCCAGAATTTTTCTGAGTAACCTGAAGCTGCTGACTTCAGTGTCAGTAAGTACTTGGTCACCGTTAGCAACAGCATTCAACACCAGACCCGGGCGAAAGCTTAATTTAAGCCTTACAAAGGACGTTGTTGTAAGCAATTTCTCTCTTAATCACGTCCTGTATAGATGTGCCGGGTGAAGTTTAAGCTTCTTATTACAGCTCATGTTTTAGGGATTATTTGGCGTTCCAGAATTGCGGAGTCATGAAGGGTTTTATGCTATGAAAGAACGAGCAGTGTGGGACACAGATAAACTGATTTCAGAATCTTGCAGTTCCAACAGGTGAAACTTTTTTAAATGTAATTTACAATTTGTAGTTTAACGTTCATTTTGTACTTTATAGGCCGTCACTGTTTGCATAGGACATATAAAGCATATTGTCACTTTACAGGACCCGGAAAATAGTAGAAGTATTTGACGAGTTATCAGACACGCTGTGTAAAGTTGCGGATTTAGCTGAGTTTGTCAGGATTGCACACCCTCAAGCTGCATATTCCCAAGCTGCAGAAGATGCCTGCATCAGTATTAGTGGCATTGTTGAAAAGTATGTATGACACCCTTGTTTCGATTTCTGAGAGATTAACAACAGGACAGAAGTAACTTAGGGTTTTAATGCTTGTTGACTGGTGGTAGTCAAGCATAAGTGTATAGATGTAGAATTTTCTAAATGCACTTTAATTTAGATTCTTAAAGTAAAATAAACCCAACATGAAAGTATTCACATTTTAGTGGTGAGTTGGATAAAATAAACATATATTGCTAGTACTAGAGTTAGTTAATTTTGCTTCATTGTTTTAAGACTTAGACAAATAAGGTAGTTCTTTTGGGACATTTAAAGTGCTCAAGAAGTTGCCCTTTATTAATGGTTTCTTGTGCAGACTGAATACCAACCAAGAACTCTACTGTGCACTTCGTGCTGTTGTGGATGCAGGGGACAAGTTTCCCACATCGTTGGTGGACCAACATGTAGCACGGCTCTTCCTTTTTGACTTCGAACAGTCTGGCATTCACCTGTCAGAGAAAGAAAGAAAGCGAGTTGTGGCCTTGAATGATTCAATCCTGCATTTGGGACAGAGGTTCATAGCAGGTGCTTTGGCTCCACGTGCTATCTCAAAAGACTCGCTCCCGTCAAACTTACGTCAATTGTAAGCAATCTCTTTATGTGTATTTTCTTCACTTTCGAAATGCAGTCAGGGTTACTACATATACTGTATCATACAATAAGCTTATTTCAGCTATACACTTGTACAATCATACGTAGGGTGTTCAGGAAGTAATGTCTCCATATTGTGTCTTAACAGCCAGACAAGGTATCAAAATGAACAAGAAATAAAATATAGCTCATAATGTGTATTTGGTTTCTATACCATATTTTACCATGTAGTATCTGAACAAGTCTTTCAAATCTGCCACTGTAGAAAGCTTCAGGCTGTTCTTGAAAGCATTTTCCCATAGCAGCTTGAACTTCTTCACATGTGAAATGAATTCTTTTGAGATGTTTCTTGAGAACTGCAAACAACCAGAAGTCAGATGGTGTCAGGTCCAGGCCATAGGGAGGGTGTGAAACAATTTCAAGTGTGATGCTGTCTGTCATCACCAAAGTGGCAGAACAAGAGTGGGGTGTGGCATTATCATGTTGAAGAAGCATTGGTTTTTTGTGTGACAAGTGTGATTGCTTTGTTCGTTCAACATCTTTAGGGTCATTGTGTCATTCATAGAGTTGATATTTATGACTTTGACTATGTACTCCTGGTGAATGATGCCTCTGTAGTCCCAGAAAATGATGAGCATCATATTCCAGCAGAAGGTTGAGTCTTGAATTTTTTCTTTCTGGGTAAAGTGGGGTGACAGAATTCAGGTGGTTGGCTTTTCAATTTCGGGTCATAGTGATGCATCCAACTCTCATCCCCTGTGACAGTGCTGTATGGAAAATCATTACCCTCACTCTTGTAGTGAATGCATAGTCACTAACATGCTTCCAGTTTTACTCTTTTCATTTTGGGCATAAGCTGATGTGGCCTCATCGAGCACACACTTTTTGTGACCCAGATCTGCAATAATCTCCTTGGCCGTAGCTAAACCAATGTTTAACTTTCCTGCTGTGGCTTTCTGAAAATACTTTGATTTTCTTGAATAAGTTTGTCATATTTTTGCCCGTTAAAATTGTGAGTTGCACCAACTGACATTCCATACCATTTTTTTACACAGTGATGGGCAGTACTTATGTCCACAGTATCTTCACCATAGAAAACCAGTAAATGCCAATGAATTTTGATGGGAGTTTCATTTTTGTGGGTCAAAGACTCAATAACAGCTCACTGTGTAATGTGTTTTAATGTGATTGAGAACAAGTCATCCATTTTGAACTGAACACAATGCAAAGCACTATGTTTACCAAGCCATACCACATGGCAAACTGAAGTGCAAGGATCAGTTGAACCAGATGAGACAAGTACCACTTGCATGAGATGCTTGTGCAGAAGCATTACTTTCCGAATATGCTATATAATTGAACATATGCTGTGATGAAAATACCATAAGGAATATGATTAGTAATGCAAAACAAATGTGGTCGTCTCTTAAGTTTTCACATTTTCGGAGATCACTTATTTGCATCCCTAATCTGCAGCATAGCAATGCAGGTTGATTCTGAGAGAAAAATATGTGTTTTTTGGTATATCATATAGAATGTTAAGTACTTTGCAACATTCATATTTAATGGCTTAGACTTCCAGGTCATAAGTTTGGTCATATGAAAGTCCAATCCTATCACTTTGGAAGCCAAAAAATGGTAATTCTTTGTTGTCCATTGAGTGGGTTGCCAGAGTTCTAATGCATTTTGGCAGTTCTGGGTCAAAATGTACGTGAACTGCTGTTATCGTGACTGAGGTTTTCGTACTCTGCTGAATTCAGTCAGGTTAATACATTGTGATCATGTCTTCATCATTTCACAAAATACCTGGTCCATTCAACACTCACTGCACCATATCGCACCCAATCTTACAGAAGCTTAGCAGTTAGTACTCTGGTGTAAAGTAAACATAGTAATACTTAAGAGCTCAGAAGTCACAAATGACAAAATAAGTTCATTTTCAACCATGTAGTAAAGCTCTAGCTATATCGAAGCAAAAGATTAGTATTATGTATAATATCCCAGTCCTAGTACTCAGAGGTTTAAAAGATTACCTTGTTGTGGAAATGTGAATTGTGCAAGTGATGCATTTTGGTCATACAGTCATATTTTACAGTTTCTCAGTCGATGGTGATCAGGTGCTGGTGACTGGTTTGTATGCAGACTCTCCCAATGTGATGGCACGTGAGGCAGCATATCGCATCTTCCTGCATCCAGATAAACATCAGGAATATCTGCTTAGCGAGATGCTCAGTTCCCGTCATGAACTGGCCCAGCTGTGTGGTTTTGCTACATTCAGTCACAGGTAAGTTCCATGAAAGAAAAACAGGCCTGGGGAAATTGCATAAAAAGGAGCTTCATGGTTTTGCTGTGTAACAAATATTAGGTTAATGAAAACAGCCAAGCTGTAGTGGCCAGGCCGTATAGCATGTGTGGAATAAATGAGAATTGCATACAGAATTTTGATCAGAAAAACTGAAAGGAAGATACCACTTGGAAGACCTGGGCATAGTATGAGGATAATATGAAATTGACCTTAATGTATGGTGGGTTGGTGTGGATACAGACTGGCTCTCATGAACATGGTGCAGTTTTTTTTTTTTTTTTACTAAGTGAATGGTTGTTTGCTTTTTGTGATGTAGTGTCTGTGATGAAGTTTGATGTCTTTTGGGATGTTACACCATGCCAGTTGGTAAATAGTTAATGAACGTTTAGAAGGTACTATAATCCTTTGCAACATCACTAACCATTTACCGGCTGACACAGTGTAACATCCCAGAAGACTTTAATTTTTAACACCATAGCAAGATCCTTGAATCTTGCAAGTGTCTGTGACACCTGAAATCTTTTCCTGCCAGATCAGTAACAGAACTGGTCACAGGTTATGTTAGGCCTGTGATAATGTGCGCTGAACGTTCCTTTATAGTCTGAGTGTCTGTTGTATTTTGTGAGATGGCATGACCATGCAAAAATTTACTTTGAATAGTTTTTGCTACTTACCTTGGGAACAGGAGTTTCTACTTCTAAATGTAATTCAGGTTTTATAAATGAATCTGCTTTGGACGTGACAGTAGCAGCAGATCGTATTTCACTTCTAATTTACCAATAACTTGCATGGAACCAGAGCTCTGAAGTCAAGCACGGCAGAGACTCCTGAAATGGTGAAGGAATTCCTTGAAATCTTGGGTGAGCAGCTCCAGAAGAGGGCAGCAGCTGATTTCAATACTATGAAGGAGATGAAGAGTGCAGAATACCCAGGATTTGTTGGACAGGTGTGGATAATTCTCTTGCATTATAAATACGTCTTAAGTCAAGATATTTATTGTTGCTATATAAAATCAACACTATGCAAATCAATAGCAGTGAAAATGTACATCAGAATTTGAATTCGCCTACCTTCCAGTGGAATCTTTATGCTTATGCATTCTTGAATCCTTTATTGGAGATACAAACATTAGTAGGACTGACACAGTACTCTGTATACAGTCGTAAATTGTCTTTATATTTTGGTAAATATGCATCCCATCAACAAGTGGTTCAGATGAAAATTATCGTTAGTAATGTGATAAACAGCTTGCACAACAATAAATTATATGAAATTTGATGTGAACATCATGCGAATTGGAGGTATAGTCACCAATAAAAACACTTATTACAAATTTACCCAAAAACTGTTGTTGTAGACCCTAGTGCCTACTTTCATAGATTGTAGGTCCATGGTTTGATTTATGACTGAGAATAGCTGTAATGATAGCTTTCTCATGATTTGCCTAATTCCTTTCTGGTAAGTGCTGGGATGGTACTTTAATAGAGTGTGACCAATTCTTTCCCAGTTTTCTGAACACAGCCTGCATAGCCATCATATGCCTTCACATATGACAATAAATAACTTCTGCAGTTGATCAATAGATTGAAAGGAGCCTAAAATCAATTTTGTAACTTCAAAGGATTGATTTCACTGATATTTTTAAAGAACAATGAAATGTGTTGAGTACTTAAAGTCAGTGCAGCCAAGGAATATATATATATTTTTTTTTGTTAGTAAAGTTCAGCCCTGCTGGTCATCTGTCATATCACTGCTTGTATTCCAACAGTATATGCGAAAATGTAATTCTCGATGTTGCAGAATTTGGCTCCATGGGATACACCATACTATACATACAAGGTGAAAAGAGATTGGCTTCAAGTTGATAACTCTGAATTCACTCCTTACTTCTCACTTGGAACCTGTATGGAGGGTCTGAACAACCTCATGAACAACTTGTATAGTATCAATCTTGTCAATGATGAGATGGCACCGGGCGAAGTCTGGGCTTCTGATGTTTATAAACTTGCTGGTATCATAAATGTTGGCTTCTTTGAAGGAAAACTTAATTGGTTCACTGTGAACTTGCATCCTGTATAAACTGTGCAGCTTTCTTGATCTGTAGTCATGTTTTTATGGTGCAAGTGTAATCTGTTTGTACCATTGTTTCATTGCTTTTCAACCATTTAATGCATAAAGTGATTTCATTGCAGTACCATAGTTGTAGAAACAGTGATAATCCATTGGAAATATATATTCATAACATCATTGTAATAGTATTTCAGAATAGTGTACTTTAAGAAAAACAGGGGGGACTATCAATAACATTGTTTACTCAATGGAAATATAAGTTTGTCATAATAAATATGCAGTATTATTGTATCAGTAAAATTTGTGTTCAGAAAATGTGGGTAAAGAATACGCACTCTTACAAGTAAAATGATAAAAGTGAAAAAAGATTTACAGAATTACGTATTTTACTGCTAACATTGACTGCAACACTGCAGAAGTATGGAAAGAATGTACTGGAAGACTTAATTCTGATAGGATTCTTAAAAAAATAATAAATTAGGAAGCTGGAGGAAGAAGATATCTAGTAAGGCCTGAAAAAAATGCTGATGTTGTGGTAGCAGAGAGCAGAATCAAGGTTTAAATGTGGTGATGTTGGTTGGGTTTCTTACTGTAATTTTCTATTGCAGTTTTTCATGAAAGGGAGGGACTTCTAGGACATATTTATTGTGACTTCTATGAACGTCCAGGAAAACCTAACCAAGACTGCCACTTCACAATTCGTGGTGGGAAGGAACTACCAGATGGGACATATCAGGTACTAAACAAGCACACAGTATCATGTGTATCTGGAACTAGGATACAAAGATTCATCAGGTTTGCAGTTTTAGTGTATTTAGTTATAGTCTACTTTGTTAATTTCACTTAAAAAAAAGTCAGGTGCATGGTTTCATCATAAAACTGTCTTTATATGTCCATGCATCTCTATTTAACCTGTGTGTGTCATATCCTTCCACAGTAACTTTTAGACCATTTGGCTACTTTTCATGAAACATGGTAAAAAGATACCACTGCAGCAAGGCTGGTGAACGTTTTTACAGCCATTAAGGCCATATGTAAGTTACCTTTTTATTTGTAATGTAGTTACTATTTTTACCCATATATTTCTCCAAAACAACATTCTGCAACCCAACACATATGGCATGCATACCAGTAGCCTACTGTCCTAGCACTAGAGACTAATCCATCTTTATTCTTTTCAATTTCCTGCCATGAATAATACTGCATTGCAGTGTTGAGAACTTCAGATGTAAGAGTGACACTAGTGACATGACTGCGGTTTAATATAGCCACCTGAATTACTGTGTGCTAATAAATCTGCCAAAAGCATAGAACTTTTGTTAAGGTTATTTTTTAGAATGCAAAATAATACATGAGCTAAGTGAAATCTATAACAGGCATTCCATTAATTAAGCATAGAAGCTTGGGGTGTGAAATTTTTTAAAAATAGTGTTTGTAAATGTGGCGAAAACGTCTATGTAACAGTTTTATTATTATTAGTACTACCACAGCAGCAGGTGGTGGTGGTGTTGTCGTCGTCGGCCTCCTCCCCCTCCCCCCCGGCCCCCCCCCCCACCCTTCACCTTCTTTACTTTTTCGCCTTCATTCTTTTCAACCTTTTATACTATTCCTGATCCTTCTCCTGCAGTTAAGATGTGACAGAAGGGAAAAGTGTGAAAAAATCCACCCTACACCCAAGACCGTTTACCCAGAATTAAGTCTCTATTAGACCTCCAGGTCACCTGTGAATTGGGAATCTTTTTTGGTTGTACAGAAATGCATAGCATCATAATGTGTGTACTTGTCATTACTCTTGTACTTGACTGAATTGTATTAGTGATTTGAATCTTACGCTTCTGAACCTTATTGTTAGTCTGCATTGAATATTTATCCAGAACCCTGCGGTGGTCCTGATGCTAAATCTGCCAACTCCACGCTGGTCACATCCAAGCCTCTTGACCCCTGGCATGGTAGACAATTTGTTCCATGAGATGGGACATGCTATGCATTCTATGTTGGCACGAACATGCTACCAGCACATCACAGGGACCAGATGCACCACTGACTTTGCCGAAGTGCCATCAGTACTGATGGAATATTTTGCTGCTGATCCTAGGGTGGGTGAAGATTAATGTCATTTTTAGTTGGTCTGTAAGTGGCCTTACAAAATAGAATATTTCTGTTGTCCTAAGAATTTTGAACTTGATCCAGGTGCAAAAAAAACTTAGGTGCTGATACACCTTTAAACCTAATTACATACATTCAGTAATATTAATAGTTACTTGTTCCACTAAATTGTGTGTATTTTAAAACTGTTATAAGAATTTTCTTTATAACTTTTAATGACTTTCTTGCTAATGAGAGATAATCTATTTTTTTAATGTGGCCAAATAATCCAATTTATGTTGCATGACAGTTCATAATTTATTTTCCATACATTTCAGTGTTGCTTTGGTGGACATACTGAAACCAAGTTGTACAATTTCTCTTCAGTGATAAATTTAAAATTTGTGCAGAGTTTACTTTCTGTTGGAATGGGAAGAGCACTACCTGAAAATCATTCAACATTTTTCAGGTAGTACGTACATTTGCCAGGCATTTCCAGACACAGGAATGTATGCCAGAAGACATGCTGGTGCGTCTCTGTGCATCAAAACATCTGTTTGCTGCTTCAGAAATGCAATTACAGGCTTTTTACTCTGCTCTTGATCAGCGGTATCATGGCTCACATCCTCTTCAAGGATCTACAACTGATGTGTTGGCTGAACTGCAAAATCAGTACTATGGCATACCATATGTTCCAAACACAGTATGTCCGTAGCCTCTAGTTTTATTACTATACTTATTATAAAAAGGAAAGTTCTAAAATTGCATGGGAAGAGACCAATAAGAAGACCCAAAGTTTGGGAGGAGGATGTTATCAACACAAATCTTAGAGTAATCTATTGTGAACACATTAATTGGATTTGAAGAGTCCCAGTGTAGAGTCCAGTGATAGGCCTTTCATTTCAGGCTACTGTATATTTGGATTCCTTAAGCAAATTCTTGACTGGGTAAACAAATATCAGCTGCTACAGGAAAGCTTTATATCATTGAGGTAGTTACTTTCTCTCTTCACCTGTCCTCATAGTTTGTACACTGATGGAGCACTTAATTTAAATTAAAAGCAAAGAAGCAACTGTCTTCCCCCCGCCCCCCAATACTAATGAAAGCTGTATACTTGGGGTATTCTGACAAGTCTCCCACTCTGAACATATAGTTATCCAAAATGGTCTGATTACAAATGAAGTAACTCTTGCATCACTTTCTCATCTCATTGTCTACTTACATTTTTGTGTGACATTGTCATCTAGGTTACTAGACACATGCTTCCAAGTGGAAATTCAAGTTGCCTTGGCTGTTTATAAAGGTTTGCTAATGATCCTCCTTGAACACTTGGTAGTTTGTCAGGTGAAGAGTACAAGTTGTTAAGTTACTTATTATGTAATGTGTCCATTTTCCTGTTATAGCATCATCTCCAAATACAGTGTTCCCTGTTTAAGAAGTTATTAGTGGGCCAGTAAAAAATAACTTGACAGGAAAAACTTTTTATAAGAGAAATGTAAAAATTAGGTTCATTTCTTGGACCTGCTTTTGTATTTTTGTCTCAGGCAATTTTTGCATAATTATTTCACTTACCAAGGTTACAAATGTATATTATTAAGGAAACTTGGATATGCAATTTAATGTTCAAAATTCACAATAAGTCATCATGTAGCACCTAAAAGACACAAGTCCAAAGTAATTTGTTATTAGTACATTACACTTTCTTCATTCACCTCACTTGTGTCCACCTCAGGGCTCTAATCACACTTGTTCATTGCTCATTAGGGCACAGAACATTGTCATCTACTACAACAAAATCGTCACAACCACACTTGAAGTTAAAATCTTACTAAACCATTACTTGTGAATGATGAAAAATTAAAGGATCCAACAGATGTGGCCAATGCCTTCAATAATTTCTTTATAACAGTTACTGAAAAATTAAGCATTCAAGAAATAGGAAAGGTTTATGCTATCTTAATTCTGAAAGATTCATTTCCTGGAAACTTCCCCAGCATAAAAATAATCCCAATCAGTGAAGCTGAGATATAAATTATAATACTTCCCCTAAAACTAAAAAAAAAATCATTAGGTTGTGATGAAATAACAAGTAAGATATTAAAAGCTTGTGCCTGTCTCATTAGTCACTCATTAAGCTACGTATATAATCTCTTGCTGTATACAGGCATTTTTCCTGACTGAAAATTGCAGGAGTAAAACCACTTTACAAGAAAGGAGACAAAACTAGTATGACAAATTATAGACCTTTCTCATTATTAACAGTTTTTTCTAAGGTACTCGAGAAAGCTGTGTACAGTACACTAAGCCAACAGCTGCATACAAACAACATACTGGTTACAGAACAGTACGGTTTTAGGGAAGGCATATCAACTGAAGATACCCCCTTCAGACTAACAAATAGTGTATTCAAATCTATTAACCAAAAAATTCATGTTGGAGGAATTTTCTTTGATTTGGCAAAGGCTTTTGATTGTGTGAATCATGAAATTTTGTTACCTAAATTACATTTCTATGGAGATTTAGGAGAATCCAAAGATTGGTTTAGATCCTATTTAGCTAACTGAAGATGGAAAGTTGAAATATAATCACCTAATTCGAACCAAAATTTTTTCTCTGACTGGGGTACATTGAAACATGGTGTTCCCCAGGTATCAGTTATAGGGCCTCTGTTGTTCGTAATACATATAAATGACTTCTGTTGAGGACAAATTCGATATCAGAACCTGTATTTTTTGCTGATGATACTAGTGTTATAATTTTAAGCTGAAATTTCGAAAATTTTTGTTCAGTGTCAAATTTACTTCTCTCTTTTGTATGATTAAATGGTTTGCTGCTAATAATTTAGTTTTAAATGTAGATACAACGAATATAATGCAATTCATAACAAAGAATTCATCACATTCTACATTACATATTGGTAATAAAAGTATACAGATGAAACAGTACATACAAAATTTCTTGATATACGAATTGATAAGCATATAAATTGGAAGAACCATTTTGAGCAGATGATCCCTAAGTTAAGTGGAGCATGTTTTGCCATTAGGTTGATGGTCCATATCAGTAACATTAACACTCTAAAAATCAGTTTATTTTGCATACATTTATTGTTACAAAATATGGAATAATTTGTTGGGGTAACTCTTCATACAGTGAGATTGTCACTTTACAAAAGAAAGTCTTCAGAATTATGGCTGGTACACAACCCAGAATCTATTGTAGAAGTCTGTTTAAACAATTAGGTACAAATTACCTAGTCCTGGCTGTCTGGAAGGTGGCCCAGGGCCTATGTTGCATACATTTTTGTCTTTTTTTTTTTGTTAGAATCATTATTTGTCGATTGTATGAATTAACCCTTTCAGACCAAGCCCAAGTTACTCTGCAACTGAGAGTCATCAGTGTCAAGAATCTTAGCCAGTCTGCCCGTACTGGAGGGCCAGAATCCACTTTTGGCAGCCCTGGGGAACATTATGCTCTTCTCAGCACTTTTTCCTTATATGCCTTTGTGTTCCTCCCTCAGAGTGGAAGACAAAATTCATGCCCATAGTGTATAGTTTTATAATTTTAATGTTTAGCTCTCTTATGAAAGGACAAGAAAACATTTAGAACTCAATGGATATGGACTGCTGTACTTCTTCATGTTACAGGCATGGCAGTTGCGATTCTCACACCTGGTTGGGTATGGAGCAAAATATTATTCTTACCTTTTGTCGCGTGCTGTGGCAGCATGGATATGGCAAACATGCTTTGAAGCTGATCCTCTGAATTCATCTTCTGGGGAACGATATCGTCAACAATGCTTGGTGCATGGTGGAGGTAAGCCAGCACGTGAGCTTGTGGCTGATTTCCTGGGACGAGAAGTCACACCCACCAATCTTGCCAATAGTTTAATAAGTGAAATTGACAGTAACAGTGAGCAAATTAATAGAATTCGGCAGGGAGGTTCTGTGATGTGAAATGTGCTGGAAATGCTGGCCCATAAATCATCTTAAGGTACAGAATAAAATTTTAGTGGCTTATGTACCTTAGTATCTAGTTAGTTTTTTATATTCCTACTGTAATCATCTACTTTATATATAATGTAAATAATGTGCAAATAAAACCGAATATTGTATGAAATAAAGGTGGTTTGTAGCATGGAAGGGGGTCATGATATGCTTGCAGACCTGTGTAAGGAAAACCTGTTGGAGAAGCTGCTAAAGAATGGCAAGGAATACATCTTGTTGCCATTAGGCACCCCAGTGTTATCATTACCTTTGGTGTCAGTCTATTGAGTTTTGCAGTCACCCTCTGCATGGCTGTTTTATTGTTATGTACGTAAAGTGAGATCCACAACTTTCTAATGGCTGATGTAAAAGAACATCTTTGCATTACGTTTATCTTCATACTAAGGAAGAACTGCTTTGGAAATGCATGAAATGCTCACATTAGCTTTTGGTGACAATGCCACAGTAGAACACAGACTTTTGAGTGATTTTCTCGCTTCAAACGTTGGGAAGCTTGGGGGTGAAAATTGTGTGTTGAGGCTGTCTCTCAAGTTGCACAGATGAAAAAATGGAAAAAATCTACAGAAGTGACCAGAGACCAGTGAACTACCACTTTTCAGATGCTGGCAGGTTAGGCCTCTGGTCTAAACATGCCAGGAAATTTAAGGGAGGAAAATAACATTTATCCTCAAGGATCATAACAGGAGACAAACTTTGGATTTACTGTTACAAGCTAGGAGGGTGTATTATGAAGCCTGCAGCCACATTTGTAAATTATATAAACACCATAAAAATTACACAGTAATTAAGACTGTTAGGTATACCACTTGCAGGGCATGGTGCTGACCACCTACCTCCATCTAGTACTGAGTTTAAAGAAAGATTACAGCTATACCTCTACTCCCCCTCTGGGCTGTCGTGTCCTGTTTTAGGGTGAACTTTACCTATTCAGTATACCACTTACTGTTATTCTTCCACATGCAGCCTGTGAACCAGTCCACAATATTGGGTGTGACCCTTTGCCATAAAAAGGCTTGCAACCTATGGGTTAAACTATGTCTCTGAGAGTTTTACTGAGCAACTGGAAGAAAACTGAGTGCTTGCATTTTGCACAAAGTTGTACAATGCTTTACACCAACTCATAGAGGCAACTGTTGTAAAACATATTTGTCCAATCAAAATCTCTCAGAAAAGGATATAATTCCAGTTCTTTATCAAACAGGCTGAACATCTTAACTTGACCGTGGCAGTAATGAACAACAAATGATAAACAGAAGAAATGCAGATTGTAAATCCAGGGCAAAATATACATGTTTTGTTTCATGGATATTGAGTAACCCCACTGCCAATCTCAATATTTGAGGCAACCAGTTAAAAATCACAAGCAACAAATGATAAAATGACATTGCAGTGATGCAGTAAAAATACTGAATTTCTTATCAATGCCACAAACCTGTGGGCTATGCAACCCTCATTCAGATGTTGATAAAATTAAGAAAAAACATTGTCCTAACCTACAGTTCACCAGAATTTCTGTGTAGAAAGCAGGGAGTGGAATGGTGTATGCCAGTGCTGCACACATACAATACTGCTCTTTGTTTCCAAAATTTCATGACCAAAAACATAGGTATATGACACACACATACGCATTGTAAAACCTCATTAATTTGAAGTGCTAGGGATCAAAAAATTATTTTGAATTCACAGCATCAAATTATAAAATTTTTACATGCATGCCTACCTGTTATCAAGGTTGATTAGATCCTGGTGTTGTGAGTTACAATTTTTAGGCACGTTAGCAAATTTACAAAAACAACTATTAGCCTTGTCATGACAGTCTGTATGTCTACGTGGAACAACTCAGCTCACACTGGATGGATTTTCATGAAATTTGATATTTTCCAAAAATCTGTCAATAAAATGCAAGTTTCACTAAAATCTGACAATAATAACAGGTACTTTACATGAAGACTGAATTACATTTTTTATGAATCTCAGTTTTTCTTAGAATGAAAAATATTTCAGACGAAAGTTGTAGAGAAAATCAAAACACACATTTTTGAAGTTCAAGAACTTTTTGTTTCAAGAGTCGTGCTGTTTATGAGATATTGTGGAAAAATACTGTAGAGCCAGGCAGGCTACAGATGACAATATGGTCCATGCATATTGCCTGCTAGATACATAACACTCAGAATGTCATACTTATTGCTTTTCCACTGAAACAATGGTTATATGAATGTGCCTCAATATTATGTTATACATACAGTGCCTGTCTTGTTTCCCTTAACTGAGTAATTAGAGGATGCCTTGTATTTATTTTTTAAACTGCCTACTGTGTAATTCAGTGCATTTACATCAAAACGCAAGCCAGCAAACAATTTACGCTGTCTTACTTTAATCATAGTGCACCACTACAAAATAGTGCAGTCTTAGTTCCTGCAACACGGTAGCAATGCTCAGTCCTGCATGGTAGCTCAGCCAGGTTATTCCAATGTATACAAGTTACGATGTGGAAAAATGTCAACTACATGTATGGAATCGCGTTCATATTAGAGGAAGGTTATAGGCTGATGTCACTGGTCATACCATTCAGATAACATTTCATTGCTCTTGTTACACAATAATGAATGACACAAAAAATTACCAAATACATATATAGTTGAAATGGTTTCATCACAGCAAGGTTAGTCAGTAGCTGGGATCAATGGATCAATAAAGAAAAGCTTGCTGAAGCTCCCAAGACAACCCATATGACCCTGCAATTCCTCCCACCAATAGCACATAACATGCAATGACTGGCAGCTTGTCCAGTGTGCAGTTCATGACAGGAAACAGTGACCCCCAAACTCATGCGACCATTGCAGGGATAATGAAAATTCAGCTTATCATTACATTCAGCACACAAGCATGTACAGCTGAATTTTTGGTTGCTTCTGTGAAAGTCATGCTTGAATATAACCAAGTTTGGGGACTGACACTGCTCTGAGTCTTGTTGGCACGCTGTAAGAAATGTGACTGCACTACACTACAGTGATGCAGATACTGTCCACAACACAATATATTCTGAATTATTCAACACAAAGGGCTGTAATACAGCTTCATATTACAAGCTGACAATTTTGCAAATTAACTGTATAAAAAGTATACAAAGTCCTAAGTTTAACCCTTTGACGCCGGAACTAAATCCCTCCGAGCAATGCTGCCTGCCAGAATTTTTTACTAGGGATTTTAAATTTTAATGCTTATTCTTAGGGAAAGAAAAAGCATATCTCACAGACTTTTCCTTCAAATTTAATGAAATAAAATTTACTGTCTGCTTATGAATTGGTTCATCCAGAAAAAAATGTTCACCTATTTTTATAATAAATTTAGCCTATGAATTGCATGCATTATATAAAATGTGGTTTAAATAGTTCATTACTCACATAATTATGGTTGCTGTAGAAGGTCTGTGACACCTTGGATCACTGTTTTATCATGACACACATTATTCACAATGAGGGTGATTTACAAATTTACTTTTGTGTGATATTCCTCAAAACAAGGCACCACACACAGGCCCATGTCACATCTGGCGCCCTTATAGACTGTGCACTTTCTTTGGCCTCGAGAAGAACACAGACAGCAGTGGATAGAATAGTTTTCAAAAATCGCTAGCCTCAGAACCTGATTCAGAGTCGGTGTCAGTAACCAAAATTTCACCGATAGCTTCCTTGTCAAGTTTTATTTTTTCCCCAGCCATTGCAATAGACACCTACAACGGTCTGCCTTATTTACACTCCTCTGGATGACTGGTGCAGTTTAGGGACCTAATGTGGCTTAGATATGAACGTCTTCTACAGTGACAACAAAACAGATCTAAAGCTATGATGTGACAGCTGTATGATTTCCAGGTGTTTGGGGGTGCCAAGAAGTTTTAAGTAGATTGACGGTTGTGTGTTTCATGTTACTACCCCACAACCCCTACAGATTACCCCAACACTACAAGAGGCACGTCTGTGGGCCCTCCTATAGCTGTAAACATCGATATTTGTATCTCCAATTTTTGAGCATTACTTTTGTCTGATTTATATGGGTACAGTATGCCACTGACAACCTTTCTGGTCAAGAAAGAGTTTTTGCTTCACAGGCCAGTGTTTATATTTCAACCCACAGCGAACACCACAGCAAGCAATAATCAAAGCATGCAGTGTCAGAACCGTATTAGTCAGCTGGGAAAAATGCGCAGTTACTAAGTATCTATGTCTATATCAGTGTTTTTGGAGGGGTTTAGGAGGTGGAGGGGGTACAATCTGGCTCTTGAATGAAAGCCTGACCTTCAAGTGTCCAGATGCATAGCAAGCCACAGCAGTTAACTGAATAGGAGTGAATAAAATTTCATCAAACTTCAACACACTGTCTGTGACCACTTTAGAGGCCATTCGGCTATTTAAAGGGCTCACTACGTGACCTCTTAATAGGCCGTTAGGCATTAAAGGGTTAAAGGTGAAGAAGGCCACATGTCTCTAATTATATAGTATTTAGAATTAAATTTCAAGTTGAAGAGTTCTGTATATGTGAATTACAAGCAGCAGTAAATCAGCCAGTCTGAATAATGATATAACCTGCTACAGTGCCTCAGTTTGTTTACTGGCAGCAGAAGGATTCTTGGAATTAAACTTGACTCTGCTACAACACATTAATATCTAGAAAATGCTGACCATTTAGAATATTTTTTTTCAAACAGTTCCTGTTTATGATGGGCAGCTATGCAATTCTTCCAGTACTGCTGGCAGCATGAAGGTTAAAGACACACAACGGATGTCTCAGAAGTAACAGAAACCACTTGTTATTTCTGTTAGTTACAGAAGTACTTGTATTTACAGTGACTAAAATGAAGCCATTCAATGGGCTGACAGATTGTCAGAAGACTCAAAATGTTTCTCTGTTAACCTTTATCATCCTGAGAGACCACATGCATGTCTCTAAAATGTACTGGCAAATGGTCTAGCAAGCCATATGAGGGTCTCCGTATTTAAATGTTCATGCTAAGCCAGAAAAACCCAGGCCATCACGAGACACGAATGACATTCACATCTATCTCCTTAAAGGTTAAAAACTGGATTCAAGTGATAACTTAAAATGTCTATATCCAAAGGCCTCAATGAAACACCCCAATTCAGCTTTTCCTTGTCTGAATGTCTGAAACATCTGTGTAATACAGGATTTATAGTATATGTCACACTGTGGAAGACTCAGAACAGTGACAATAAAAAGGTACAAGGTAAAGGAACATATTTAACAAGAAGTTGCACTGAGGTATCAATATTTTAAGGTATATTCAAAGACATGGTTTCAGCGGCTTGTTCCTTGGGTAACAATGCACAGGCTTCAGGTTAATCTGATGAATATTCAGCTGGGCCTAAATGTATGAAATGATGGATAGTGGTAAACCTCTTAGAAAGTTCTTTTTGGTATTTTAATATCTTGGAGTAAAGTCTGGGATAAATATTGCAGCACAACAGACAAATGTCGCAATCTTCTAAATATGTTAGACTGACAAATATTCCTTTTCACCTGTTCCATACAATGTCCACGCGATCTTGTAGGACAAGCCATTTCAGTGTTACTTTCAGCACTCATCTCAAAAGTTACTTACCACTGCAATCATAAATTAACCGCAAGTTTTAGCAACTGTATTGTCAGTATGTAAGCATTACAAAAGCAAGTTTTTAGGCCTAATCCTCTAAGACTCATTCACACTGGACAACCTCCAATATGCACAATATAAAGATATCAACAGTACTATTCTGTCTTAAAAACAATCAACTTGTACGACATTCAAATTATATTTTCAGATTCAAAATTTTCTCCTTTGTGAAATACTCTCCACCACCTTGACTGTACATAGAAGACAAACAGTCAAGGCTCTAGGGTGTGAAGGTAACAGACATCCTTAAAATGCAAAAACATGAGATGTAACCTTGTGTTAATAATACATAAAACATTGTTACAATTTTTTGTGTAGCTATTTTCTTTACATCTCCCAACAAAATTAATACAGAAAGCAAACGAATAATCTTTTGTAGTTCCCAAAATTTTAGAGTGGCCCAAAACTGCAAAGACATACACAAAAATGCAAAAAAAAAAAAAAACCTTCTTTCAACACTTCTTAGTTTGATATAATGATTCTATAACACTGCAACAATCTGTGTAACATAGACCCAAAGTTGAAACTTCCTTTGCTCAGTGCCTGCACTTTGACATTTATACCGCAGGTTGCAGATGGTTCTCACTGTATTCATGTTATCAATACAGGGTAGTTTATGTAACATGCACTCTTCTTTGTCTCTCAAACAAATGAGTTCAAAGTCGAAGTACGATGCAGGCATACCTAATACTGTGAAAGTGTACAGGAGGCATGAATGCAAGGTTCTACACATTGCAGATCTTGATCTGTTGGGTGTATTCATGCTAAATGCACTAGTTTCCCAACAGAAGAACCCTAGACTGATTGTGCCTCAGCACTGTTGCTGCACAGCAGGTCTGATGAGACTGCAGCCAGGTCCTAATGTGTGTTCATGAAAAATACAAATTTACTTTCACAATATCTGTTATTATGGTATGTCAGAAATGTGAAAATCTTTTGACACTAATCAAAAGTAACGACAGAAAAGAGGCACCACAAATCTCACTGCACACTCCCCCCCCCCCCAATAAAATCACTGAAATGACTCGTGGAACAAGACCCCCATATTTACATGAACAGTCGTGAGCTCTTTTCTCTTTATATCACTAATGACGTTTTCACAGTCTCACAGTGTGGGTACAAAAAAGAAACAAAAAGAATTCTTATTATCTTCACTCACTGATAAATTTTAAGTATTAGTTTTATTTCCTTTTTACACTTTTTGCTTCACAGTCACACAACACTGCACTGAGTCTGCTTTCCTTTATGCAACATAATTATACTGGTTAGGGTTGTCTTTATCCCTTTCCATGTAGTCCCGATCAATCAGAGATTCAATGCGTTTCTTCAAGTCGGCAGGCTGAAAAGAAAGGTATCTTATGAACAATACAAAAAAATCCAAGGTTCACTTTCTGTACAGTCACTGCCTAAACACCAAACCCAATTCTCTACATGCTCAAGTATTTTCAACATGGAAATTTTTTTACTTACAAAAACACATTTCACAACCACACAAAGCAAATTAGATTGTTTCAAAAACGTTTTTAATCAGACTTGTGATAGTTGCAAAGTAGTGTTAAATAATTATGAGCTACTTCAGCTAGTTATTTGCTGACACTAACATGCCAGAACAAGGTCTTATGCATTAAACACGAGTATAGAGTAGGTTATGAACAAGCAAAATCTTTTGTTTCAATATAATGTTTCTGTTCTGGTAGTTACTAATTCATGGCCTTTAATATGTACACAGTTTCACATTTTCCTTCCACCTGGGAGTCTCTGCAGTGTGACTGCCCAATTGAAACTTCTTATTTGAATAATCAGCCTTCTCTTGTGAGATTTAACAATCCTCCAGAAGTACTGATTTCAGAAAAGCTCATGTAAACAGTCTTCAGACCTTTTACATTTCCCCACTCAAGTTTGATGTTGCACACACTGTATGAAAATTAAAAGCAACAAAACAGTAGCAGTATATTTTGAATAGACTGACCAACAGTCTAATACCAACTAACCTGTTCTCCTGCACTAATCAAAATGTAAGATATCTCAAAACAAACGCACAATTATGACAGAAACAGTCTGCCAATAAGTCAATGGAAACAGGGGAGAACTTAGACATTGCATTCCAACCAGATAAAAGCAAGTGCTACTGCCACCCAACCCCCTATAGAACTGAAGCAGATTATTAAGTAACCTCCTTGGACTAACCAAAATTACAAGCAAGGCCGGACATGCCACTGCCTTGTCTGTACAGAATAGTGCTGTACAGAGATGATACTAGCTTGCAGTGAGCCAGGCAACTGGCCAATGACATACCTTAACAGGGAATTTGAGCTGGTTGTACAGTTCACTTATAAGTAAGTTATGACTCAGAGTTTTCCTCATCTTCATGATCCGTACAATAGCTGCATCTATCTGGTACTGCCTATCCTGGAACACTCGTTCCTCTGTTGCCTTCTGCTCCTCTGTCTGCAGAAAACGTAAATTTTTGTTTATTGTCAACAAGTGAATGTCTCCCTAGAATAAGGTTGCAACCATAAAAATGTGTTTTCTGAGAAAAAAACGCGTTATTTACATTCAACTTTTTATCAACATCTGCTTGCAAGCATGCATTGTAATTAATGCTTGAATCAACAACCTTATGTCTTCATTTTAAAACATTCCTATTGAATCTTGGAGGGGGGGGGGACCCCATTGGAAAACCAAAGATTTATGGAGGAAGTTTTTAACTGAAGAGTAATATGATTGAAAATTGCTTGAGTACACTGTACACTCATTACACGTGCACTAAATAAAGCCTACAACACACAAATGAACCATATGTATGTTTTAACGTGATAGGCTGTAAAGCGGAACTGGGACCAAGCATAACGACAATCGGGTGACACATACTTGCTGTACTTTATGGGTAAATCATTCAGCCTGTGATGTTCATGATGACAATAAGTGACTACCGGTGGCAGGGAGACCCAATGCTACTTACATTCCTAATATATATATACATATATATATATTCTGTTTAATCTACATGGGAGAAAAAAATCTTTTGTCAACCACTTTACGACCTTGACATTTTACACAGGAAATCCTGTTATGTAGGAACTTCTTACTAGAGAGGTATGACTTACAGGCAATATGACACCAAAATGTTTACATGTTATATGGTAAAGTTCAACATGCAGGAAATTCTGAAGTGTGTTGTGCTCTATCTGCCTAGTTTCCATTTGCTAACGAATACATGAGGTGAGTGACCTCCAATGGCAAGACTAGCATCACTATCAGTTGAATGATTCAGAAATTATTAGGTGAAAACATGAAGTATCAGACTTACAGTTTCCTTCATCTGTATCTGATTAATTTTGATGCGGAACAATTTATTTGAAAAGTCCTTGTTGAACTGAAACTTATCCAAGTCCTCCACATCACGACCTCTTGGAGTCTTCTGCAACACCCGTGCTTTACCACATGCCAGAGACTGTAAAGTTCTACGTAGTTCACCGTCCTGGAAATAGTATACAATTTGTTTCACATGCTTTATTTCAGCAAAATAATTTATGCCTTCATTCCATGTGACTTCTGTCAAAGCACACAAACATTAGTACCAACAGAAACATGAAAGCACATAATGGAGAACACCTTTCCTCTCTTTGATGTGTCAAACTGTAGATCCTCACCCCACTACCAAAATTCATTCCAAACTATCAATTTAAAGTACTGTTCCTCCCTATATTTGGATGCATGTGCATGTGCATGTAGTGCCTACTGCTTTTCTTTAGGGTTTCCCATTAATTGTACAATTATTTATTTATTTATTTACTGCAATTGGGTTGTTACACGGTGGCAGTGGTTATTTTACATGTAAACCAAACATGAAATTGGTTACTACTAGATTTAAGTCGGGAGGGCTACATGAGAAGCATGTAGTGGGAACTTGGAATCTTGGGAACCATCTCAGCATTTACTTATAGACACAGCGAAACCAAGAAAAACCTGTGTCGAGATGGCCGGTCACAGGACCTTCCGAGTACTGACTTCTAGCCAGCAGTCCGGCATCTAAAGTACACACACACACACACAAAAAAGCAACACACACACAGTACAACAAATACACATAAGATAACTACAACAATACACACAAGACAACTACAACAATACACATGGCCAACCAACAACAATTACACACAAGACAACTTAAAACTAGCAACAATACATGCGAGACAAATTAGAATACAACATGTACAGAAGGTAAAAACACCCAAGTAAGAGAGTACTGTGTTCAGTT
>Ga0123352_10002182_pt1 | contig 27036 bp, 19 predicted proteins | sample TergutLab28metaG_FD_89700 | JGI IMG/M metagenome (GOLD analysis project Ga0123352, IMG submission 89700) | Labiotermes labralis P1 segment gut microbial communities from Petit-Saut dam, French Guiana - Lab288 P1 | ecosystem: Host-associated > Arthropoda: Insects > Digestive system > Gut ... | reverse complement strand
TTGAAGGAACGTGCAAACAAATGTATTGATCAAGGAGGAATGTATTTTGAAGAATAAAAATAAATCATGTCCATATAAGAAGTTATCTGTGTTTTATAACACTTGTCTAAAAACTTTTGGGTCACACCTTGTATGTAAGCCTCTGCTACTGGGCAGGTTGTTAAGTAAACTGCAAATAAATAAAATTTATAGGATTTGTGGCTGTAGTATGAACATTTAGCATGGACATGTGAAACTGTGACAGACATTGGAGCAGTAAAATAATGCTATGTAATCCACATACACTGCTTAGTATGTACAGCCATGAGAGGATGATCATATACAGTGGGACCTAATTATCCATCAGCTTTCCAATTCGTCATTTTTCATATCTTTCATCCAGTATTTACACCATTTTTTTCTGTATTCATCATTATGCTTTTTACTTCCTGTTGTTCAATGTCAGTCTAACAAGAACATTCTGGGGCACTCCCATTGTGAAGTTCTAAAATCACTTATTTACTGATCTTATTCGTGGGCTGATCATTTAATTCCGGGACTGATTTTTTTGTGAGTGAATGAGTAGACTTAACGGCTAGTTGGTCTTGTCTCCTTTGAAATAGTGTCCTTGTGCTTGTATGCACTTATTCCAGTGCTCCTGCCACTGACGAAAGCACCTGTGGTAGTCACTGTTTGTAATAGCCCTTAGTTGTCTCGTCGCGTTGGCTTGAATCTCTTCAACGTAATCGAATCGGCGACCTTTGGTTGTTATTTCAGTTGTGGGAACAATAAGTCACACAGAGCAAGGTCAGGGGAGTAGGGAGGTTGTGGGAGTGACGGAATGTTGTGCTTCGCCAGAAATTCATTTATGGTGACAGCCCTGTGGGCAGGGGCGTTGTCATGGTGCAGGATCCAGTTGCCGGAGTGCCACTTCTCAGGGCGATGTCTGCGCACAGTGTCGCGGAGGCATTGCAGGACTGTTTTGTAGAATTCCTTATTTACCGTCTGTCCTGTAGGGACGAACTCATGATGAACCAGCCCGTCAATGTCTAAGAACGCAGTCAACATGATCTTGATATTGGACTTCACCTGCCACGCTTTCTTCGGTTGAGGAGATGATGATGTGCTCCACTGGGAGGACATTTGCTTTGTTTCTGGGTCATACCCGTAAACCCAGCATTCGTCACCACTGATTACCGAGGACATGAAGTTGGGGTCGTTTTGGGCTCGATCACGGAGGTCAGTGCAAATTGACACGCGATCATCCTTCTGTTCCGCCGTTAGGAGAGGGGGCATAAATTTCGCTGTCACATGTCTCATTCGCAAATCTTCAGTTAGAATTTTCTGGAATGTACCAAATGCTATTCTGACTTCCTCTGCAACCTCTCTGATAGTCAGACGTCGGTCAGCATGAATGATTTCTCGCACACGTCCCATGGTCTCCTCGGTGTGGGAGGTGGAAGGCCTGCCTGGGCGGGGGTCGTCTTCAAAGGATCGGCATCCACTTTTGAAATGGGAATACCACTCAAATGTCTTTGATCGACTTAGGCAGGACTCTCCAAAAGCTGCTTGAAGCATTTCGTACGTTTCAGCACCAGTTTTCCCCAGACCGAAACAGAAATCAATGCACACATGCTGCTGCACTTTCTCCTCCATCGTGAAATGCGACGCACACTGTTGTAGACGTTCACACAAGGGCCTCCACAGAGCAAATGCGGGGAGATACCGACCTCTGGTTTTGCACATACACTTGTACAGAGTTGCCACATGTCCCACTCTGTTGCCATTTCGCTACATATTATAGTTTCCCAGAAAAAAAATCAGTCCCAGAATGAAATGATCAGCCCACGTATCTTTCTTATTTTACTTTTGTTATTTTATATAGATGGAGGGTTGACCCACTGTTCAAGGAGCAAGCCATTATTGGTGTTTATTTTCCAAATAAATGAGTTTCCCACATATGATTGTGATTTCTCTAGAGTGAATTGTCAATACATGGGGGTTTGGTGCTCCATATCTATTGTTTTCTTACATATCACACTTTTCAGGAACCAGTTAATGATGGATAGGGGCCCACTTTGTTGTGAACTGGGGCTCCCTCCCCCAGGAAGCTCTGAAATGATATAATCTCCAAAATATTAGTTAGATGTGTTACCAGTTGAATTGATTTTCACAGTAATAATTAATAAGTTATCTGTTTCCTTTTGCAGCTTGGTAGGTATGTTGGTAAACCTGCTAATGCTCGTCCTGCTGGGGATATAGACAGCTTAAGTTATCAAGTGGAAGCACTGGGACGTGATGTAAGTTTACTTTTATGATAATTTTGATCATTGCTTGCCCTTGGTACCCAGTGAACATTACACACATTGACATATTGTGTCTGTCATAATCCTTTGTGTGTGTTTTATGTAAAATGAATACTTCACTATTTTGTAACCAGCCATGTGTCAGGTTAGAGATGATACCCACCACTTGAATACAAAGGATGTGATAATGTGCTGCCTGGTAAGGATTATTGCATACCACAGGGGTCAGAGATAATAAAGCATTGGTGGAGTAGTGATTGGGAGAGGTAGATGGAAGAAACTGAGGGGAAAGCCTCCTCCATTTCCAGTTCATCCACACCACATCTCACACGAAATACTCAAGATTGACAAAACTTTCATATACCCATAATGTGGTGTTTGCCACAGGTTGATTGAAACGGTGTGAAATTAGGAATTTCATGAAAGGTAGAAGCCATGTGCATTAATTTTGGTATTAACGGATACAAATTTAAATATGTTAAGGAACGGCATAAATTATGGAAAAATTAACAGCCTGTGCTTGTGTTCATGCAAAAACGGTCAGTAAAATCCTGATTTTGTGTTCCTGCATTTACTGAAATCCCATATTTAGTGAATATTTTTTACATTTACAACCAAAGTACAAACTGAATAATGTTATTTGCCCAAATTTATTAAATATCAATTAGTAAATAACCTGAATGTAGTGAAAGATATTTTTCATGTTCCAGAACTTCTGCCATATTTAGTATGATTGTGTTGCTTCATTAATCACAGGGACAACTATAGCTTCACCTCTGTACTTTTCATGCTTACGCCTGTAAAAACCCTCTTACTCACCTTGCCGTAACTGAAGTAATTTAATCTGATTATATTTTTACAACAATTGGTACAGTCTTGATCATCATCTGTCTCTTCTGGCATGTTCTGATTTCCCAGTTATGTGAATTTGTTGTTATATTTTTTGAGGTCTTCTTCATTGTCTTCTTGCCTTTGTTATATAGTAATTTCTATTGAAATTGTTCCATTGAAATTCTTGTTGCATGCTCTTAAGTATTTTCTTTGGTGTTCTTTTATTTTGTGTGTTCTGTTGAATGTTTTGTTGGGTTAAAGTTCAGTATTGACTGATACGAGGAGAAATGGTATTTCTAGATTTCTGTAAAATTGTGCCAGTGTTGTTTAATTGTCCATGGGCATTTAACCATATGTAGTGTGTTTCTGAGAATTTAGGTTCTCACACCAGTGACTATGAAGATGACTGCATCAAGAATGTGAAACTGTGTAGTTTGGTTGCATTTGACAATTGTTTGAAAGGAATATAGTGACTTCAGCTTCAGGATAGGAAAGTGAGCCAATTAAAGTAGAAGCTTGCGTGATTTCTTGTGGCTTCTCGACCCTTGAAGATGGGACTAATAGGCTGTCCCATAATTCACAATTAGCTGTGTAATAACCCAGAAGAGTAGTTCTCATTGTTGAAGTGTGTATGAGCAATTTATCCATCCTGAAGGAGGTAGTGCATTCCTGCAAAGTATTGGTTAATTGCTACTAGTTTGCATGGTGTCACATCACAAAAGGTAGCGGGATGTAATCCTCTGTCAGTACCTATTTAAAGTGAAGCTAATCTGTTCATTTTTTTTTTCCCCATCTGCTGATGGTACAGCCATAACATTTTCTGCTCAGTAAATGTAGCAGTACTTTGACTGATGATGCATTTTAATTTCAGTTTGATACTGACATCAGATGTACCATTGAATATAGTATTTACTCCTGATTTATATTCTGAACATTCCTACAAAGTTTATATGAATATTTTTCTCTTACTTTTAGTGGGTTAAAAAAGTGAGAAACTTTATGACACTGCCTAACTTTGAAATTGTATGTCACATCCTTCAGGTAATGGAAGTCTCTTAAGTTAATTTTAGTCACTGTGCACTGTGACAGAACACTTAAGATATACATGATTTCATACTATGGCTACCCTGAAGATGGAAACAATACATTGGTAAATTTGTACCAGACTGCATGGTGTCACATCTCGGAAGACAGTAATCTTGATATTCACTCCCATGTGAATGTCAGATCTTACATATTCAACCATGGTTTATAAGTGGTTCAACCAACATACCCAACATACAGGTTTTTGTTTACCTGGTGGTAGTCATCAAGTGAGTTTCCAGAATGTAGTGGTTTTAAAAGACTGGGAAAACAGACAGAGCTTACCAGAATCATTGCAAGGTCTTTCCAAACCCTGTGTTGGTAAGTGTATGTGTAAATACTTATGCAAAAACCAGAACCTTGACTCCTGTGTTTGTGGTGTTTTGGCACGGTGTTGTATGGGTGCTAGTTGTGTGGTGCAGAACACAGGCTTTGTTGGGTGTGTCATGTCCTAACCTGTCCTGCTTTATGTTGGGCCATTCTAGAGCAACTCTGATGGAGAGGCAGATGGCTCTGAGAGTACCCAGTCCTCCTCTATGGTAAGACATTCTCTAAGTACATCTTTGACTTGTGGCTTTGTATTTGTATTATTAACTGTTGTTTCAAAACTTTTTTCATAACCCCTTCCACTCCATTATTTATGTACTTTATCAATTTTACCCTTACCTCACTACATTTTTGTGCAAAACTTGCTCATTTGCTCAGAAGAGTCAATAAATGGATGATGAACAGATAAATGAACTTATATGGGATGGTTTCCATTGTCAACTAAAGAGTAAACTGCAAGGAAGATGGTATAAGCCGTGAGGTTGAATGTTTGCCCAACAAATGGCAGGAGAGTGTGGTAAATGTGTGTAAGGATTGTCAGCATGATTGAAAAGACAGATCTCACCACTTCTATAATACTGTATTTCATTCCATAATTCATGCACTCAATTTCTAAAAACTTGTAATGATAAGAGTATGTTTTTTATTTAAATTATATATGTGTATATTGAACCTTTTTGCATTCTGTACTGTGTTCTGCTCACCATTTCTTTTGTGCAGAGAAGTGTTTTGTCATTATAGATAATTGATGCAGAGTGTGCAGTAGAGACTGAACACTTGTATTCCTGAACAAGAGTGTACCATGCTTTGGTCACTGCCTCTGTCTAGGATTGTTTTGAACAGTGTTGAAGGAACTGAACCTGTTTCTGCTAGTCAACTGGGTCCCTTAAAAAGTACTAGTGTATGGGTCCTGTGATAGAGACTAGCCCTTTGTTAGGTTCAGAACTGAATGGGAACTTTTATAATTGATAATGGAAGAGAGCCAGTTTACGGAGTTTGTGTGTGAGAAAACCAAGGCAGTGGAAGACAGTGTTAAAAATAAATGCAATGTTTATTGTAACACATCATAATTAGAAATGTTTTCCTGCTCAGTGCTCTTGCTTGGATTTTATATGTGCTTCTTTTTATATATATATATATATATATATGTTACTGGGATAGTACAGTTGGTGTAGTGACTAAGAGTATTTGCTGGGCTACCAAGGAATTGTGTTTCGATTTCTGGCAGGGGCAAGAGATTATTGTCTTCTCCATAACACCCAGTATGGCTCTCAAGTCCACCCAACTTTCTAATCAGTGGGGACTGGGATTGTTTTCCCCAAGAAGCATGAAGCTGACCACTCACCTTCAACAAGTTCAGAGGTTACGAATGAGTGGAGCTATATCTCCTTTCCCCAGTATTCGTTCGTGACATGCGCAGAATTAATTATATTCATATTCTTATGTGTGTATACAGGGTGAAAAGAAGGATGTGCACAAGCTTTCCATAGTGTGATTTCTTGTTGAAAATTGAGTTGAAAAATGTCATACAACATATGTCCTCAGACATTTATTTTTTGAGATACATGCAGTCCAATGGGGTAATGCACTCTCAGATGATAAAGTGCATTGTTAGGTGTATTCAGGACACAGGGCACAGTGCGTGTCATGTCTGATTGAATTATGGAACACACAATGATGTGCTCTTAACCCTCAGTGTGTGTAATAATGTGGCTGGTACTGATGTGTGGGAATACATGATGTGTTAACGTATAGCACCTGCCAATGCAGGTCCCTGTAAAGCAATAATTGCAGTTGTCGAATGAGTGCTGTGGAGAAGCTAATGTGATATTGCACAAGCATTGGGTCTGTCCCAGCTGAGGGTTCTCATGGTGCTTATGTGGCAGTCAGTTACAAACGTACCACTACTTATGGCATGCACATTTGTGTCCAGATGATTGTCCTCTGTTGATGCAGTTTTATGAATGGCTATGTCATCAACATGATGTAGGTGAGCTCCTATTACAGAACACTCTGTGGACATAAGGAACCATGTTTGATGTGTGAGTGTGTGTTCATTATCTATGACAGTACCCTCTGGGCACATGATAATTCTCATGCTTTCGAGGAATGTGGGTATCAGGTTCTCTTCAGTGTGAACATTGAGGTTGTTAGCAGTGGAGGCATTGTTGTTGGCTCTTATCTGCTACCTGGCAGATTTACTGCTCAAAAATACCACAATTTTGTGAACACTCCTCTACTAGGACTCGTTAAAGTTGTGTGGCAGAGTCTGTGGTTTCAACATGATGATGCGTCAGCACATTATGGGCAAAATGTCCAGTAGTGTTTGAATGTGACTTATCCCACTGTAACTGTCAAGTACCCATGGTTTGAACATTTCACACTTTGTGCTATTTGACGTTGATGTGCATCTCAGGAATTAAATATCCCAGTACATATGTTGTACAACATTTTCAGCTTATTTGTTTACAAGCAATCACACTATGGAGAGCTAGTGCAGGAATTTCCTTTCAGTGCACTTTCACACACACACACACACACACACACACACACACACACACACACACACGCTCACGCGCATGTGCATGCGCATTTTTCTGAATGCATTCAGTTTTTATATTAGACTTGATATTTCTACATTTAATTTTATGCTATGGAATTTCTGGACCCAGGAAAGCAGTGATGGAATAAGTCAAGTACACTGTATGTTGGTCACATCATAACACATACCATGCTGTTCTATATGGAGTGTTCTATATGGAGTATTCATTTTGTCTGTGTCACCGGAAGGGTTAATGTAATGTAAAGTCAGGTTGGTGAACAGAGGTTGCTGTGATGCACTCTGTGTGGAAATAGAGAGATTGTATTTTAATCTTATGATTTTCACAGGTTCCAGATGGAGATGCTGCTGCAACATTTGATGCAATAGCAGCAACTTCAAGCTTTCAAATGACTGGACTGAGTAAAATCCCAGTTGACCCCTTCAAAATATCTGTCACGGATGGTAAGAACAGTGAATTATTGGCTTTAATTACGATATGAAAAGTATGGGAAAGGAGGAAAAATTGCATGGGTGATCTTGCTATTTATTTTCTCTAATGCTGTCATAGCACTTTGGAGCATCAGGACTTTCTCTACCAGACTTTATTGTGATATAATTTGAATAATTTTTATTTATATGTCTACACTGGTTTTATTATAATAATAATAATAATAATAATAATATTGCAATTGGGTTGTTACCCGGTGGCAGTGGTTATTTTACATGTAAACAAAACATGAAATTGGTTACTGCTAGATTTAAGTCGGGAGGGCTATATGAGAAGCATGTAGTGGCAACTTGGAATCTTGGGAACCATCTCAGTATTTGCTTATAAACAAAGGGTAACCAAGAAAAACCTGTGTCGAGATGGCCGGTCTCAGGACCTTCCGAATACTGACTTCTAGCCAGCAGTCCAATGCACACACAGTACAACAAATACACATAAGATAACTACAACAACACACATGGCCAACCAACAACAATTACACACAAGACAACTTAAAACTAGCAACCATACACACGAGACACATTAGAATTTTACAACATCTACAAAAGCAAGAGAATACTGTGTACAGTTTATTGTAATTTTTTTTTTTTTTTTTACAATCATTAATTCACTCACGCTTTCACCCCAGTCCTTTTGCCTTAGCAATTTTCATGGATGTCAGCTGAATGTAAATGTTGCTTTGCAGCTGCATTGTGATGCATTTTTTGGGTGATGTGTATTTAATTTTTACAGTATTGGTTGGCAGAAACTTCTGTGTATCCAACCAATTCATTCTTCCAGCCCAGCCATTTATGTGCCTTTTAAATACATGTTGATGAGTATCTTAATAAAGATGACTTTGATGAGTTGGATGTGTAACTTAGATGGAATGCATATGGAAGTTTGGTTTCTTGGTGGTGTCTGTCTGAAACATTCACAAAGAGAGGGAGATACAGTGTTAAGATGAATTTCAGAGGGCTAAGTTGTGAGAGTATGAAACCAGATTGAGCCAGCTCAGTGCTGTATTAGTGGTGATGAACTTGTAGGTTTTGTTACCTGAAGTGTGTGTACATAGTTGGTTCTGTGATTTAATTAACTGTGTATGTCAGTTTCTTACTAAATTAGGTTAGCCCATTTGCTTACTGTTATTTGTATAAAATGGTATACCACTAAGTTCTGTTTTCTTATGTAAATTATTCTGTGGCTGCCTGGTACCATTTCAGACAGTGGTTTTGGCCTTAAATGGTCAGTACTGCACATTAGGGTTACTTAAATGATGAGTGCTGCACATTAGACTCACAAGGGGCCAAATTAAATATGTGCAAATAATGCCTGTCAAAGTCGGTGAATGGGCGGTATCCAACTATGTGAGTTATTAAACTGACTTTCTTATGCGAATGTTGTCTGAAAGCTGAATATCTGAACAGTTATAGTGTAAGGCACTTCAGGAAGTTACAGTGTTCATTCTTTTTTCCTGAACTTCATGAATTTTTTCCCTCCAAAACATTATATTCATGGTATCTTCTGTCATGAAAGAAACAAATGCTTTACAGACACGGAGGGGCTGATCTGTCAGGCACTGTTACTGGGCAATACAGAAGCTGCAGTTGAGCTGTGTCTCCTTAATGGGCGTATGGCAGATGCCATCATCTTGGCCATGACTGGTGGTAGTGATCTCTTGGCTAAGACGCAGTTCCGTTACTTTCAGGTAACATGATACATATTGCATGAAAGTTTCGTTTATTTGTAAGCAGTAGCCTTAGATACACAGTAAAAGCAGCTCTCTAGAATCCACAGTCCTTCTATATACTATGTGTTTATAAATGCTGTTCCTACCTCACAGGAAACACAGTGTGTCTGTTACCAAGACGAGTCAGTTAGTGATGTTGATTGCTGGAATTATATAAAATACACACACGTACATTTGCTGTTTTGACTCAATGCAGAGTTTTTGAATGTTGAAGGAGGTTTTGCATACAGTTATTACTGTGGTTTGAAGGATTGAGTGGAAACTTTCTCTTTGTTGTAAGATATCTCTGGTCCTAAGCATATAGAGTCAAATCATATATAATTTCCCATAATAAATGGAAGAACTTGAATGTGGAAAGAGAGAAAAATGTGAGGAACAGAAATTATTGTTTGTCTGCTCATAGAATGAAGGAAATAAATTGCCACCACCACAATTATTAAGTGTTGTTTCTTTAATTTGGCAGCATGTGTTGACCTCAGAGGGTTTGACCCTAGGAGGTCGGCACATGTAGCCAATTTAAAGAGATAACAGCTACTAGTTGTGTTGATGACAGTTTATTTCTCTTGTTTTTATATCTAATACTACAGGATAACAAACATAAAGATTGTTCATGGAATATTTTTTTCAGTAAATTTGTCTGGAAAGGGATTTAGTCTATCACTGGCAAAAATGTACAGTGTACCTTGATGGAATACAGGAAAAGTTAAATAAAAAAGATAAAAATAAAACCACAAATATGTATTCTGTATGATAGACTTCTTCCCTTAATATGGAAATGCCATCCTCTGCTAAAACATTAGAACATTAGTAACTGTTTGTGGTGTTATAACACTGAAGCCTGTGTATGAATTCTTGTAACTTAACTGTTCTAAACTACTGTCTGTCTCCACAAATCAGAACTTGCGTACAGGATTATGGTTGTGACACTGAAAATTGATTCAGTCTTAAGTTAATTAATGCATTGCTTTGGATGTAGGTGTACAGCATTACATAAGATGGAACATTATGATTGATGTATAGTTGAAAACTCAGAAGGAAGGAATTAAGATCCATGCAACATTTAAGTCAGGGCCATGCAATGCCTCTAGCAGGCAGTGGTCTTTCACCATTGAAGTCTGGGTTAGATCTTAGGTCAGTCCATGTAGGATTTATGGTGGACAGAGTTGCACTGGGTTAGGTTTTCTTTTGAGTATTTAAGTTTCTCCCATCGCTGTCATTTTGCTCCACACATGTATTTAATGTATCATTGATAGCAATTGACAGCAGTATCAAATAAAACACTTCTCTTTCACTTTGCCCCTGCCCCTCATATTTAGGTGAGTTATTTGCAAGTTTGATTTAAAAGGAATGCTCTGATTGGTCTCGTCACAGCAAACAAAAGGCTACCTTTCAACGATAATCTCTGCGGTAGTAACAGAAGACTGGAGTCAGGTAGTTGGGACATGTGAGGTTGACAGCTGGAAGGAAGCCCTGGCTGCTGTTCTGACGTACACAAAGAACGATGAGTTTCCAAGTCTCTGTGGTAAGAACAGAGTTGTCATTTTTTTCAGGTGATAATACTGTGTTCTTTGGGACATGTTTACCAATGTTTCAGTTAAGTCATCAGTCTCCAAAATGTCATTTGTAGTTTGAAAACATTGAAATGTTTACAAGGTGTGACAAGTATGTTTTCAGAATCCCTTCTGTTGGGACCGCGGTAGCACAATGGTTAAGGTGCTGTGTGCTACAGATCGGAAGGTCACTGGTTAGATCCCAGCTGGTGTCTGTGGATTTTTCATTGACATAAAATCCTTCCGATCGAACTATGGTCCTGGGGTCAACTCAGCCTCTAACAGAAATGAGTACGAGGAGTATTTCCTGGGGGTAAAGGTGGCCATGCGTGAGGCTGACAGCCTTACCACCTTCCTACGCCATTGTCACAAAATCTGGGAACCTTAACTTCCTAGAACCTTCTGGGCCACTCTAGGCCTGTAACGGGACTGCTTTAATCCCTTCTATAAAGCTGTGTTTATTTACACACAGGTAGCTTTGGTCACACACAGAATAGCCTCCATGCACAGCAGTATGCTTATGGAGCCTGTGTTTCCACTTCTCTTCACACACGTACAATAGAAATAAAAAAAAAAAAATCACATATGAGCATTACCATGTCTGTCATCAGCCCTCATGTAACATCTTCAGTTTAGTTATGTCAATGGCATAAATATCTGTGTTGTAACCTTAGAACCACTTAACAGATTTTCATGATGATTTCTGATGTTGGATGGTTGATTAAAACTGGGTGCAATGGTTAAAATGTAGCAGTAGTAACAGACACTTCACATGAAGATGTGCTGGAATTTCTGCATGCGTCTTGATCCTAATTCACTAATTATTTCCTATAAAAAAAGTGATACAAACAAAAAATCATAGAGAAAATATGAAAGACACAGTTTATGCCAAGTGCACTTTTTCTTGAGATTTGTGAACAAAAGGAACTAATATACTTTGTTTATTATGGTGTGTGCGTGTTCATTAACATGTGTCTTGTTGCCATGTGTGTTATTTAATAACTAGCTTGTAATTATTTTGTAACCTCACTGCACAGACTGAAGTTTTGGGGACTAGAAGGTGCCATATGTTCTCACTGGAAATGTGTGTAATTTCCGCTAGTACAGGTGCTTGCTGCAGTGTGTTTGCCATATACAGCTTCAGACTTCTGCAACATTGCTGTATTGCAATCATTAACATGTACAAAGTGTTTGATAAAAAGGAATTTATAGTGATATTTATAATATCTCTCTACAAAATTTCATATTCATGCCTCTAGAGACTACTTGGGGATTGTGTTCAAACTGTGAACCAAATTTTTTGAGTTTTGCATTGTCACAAGTTGCACACAAATAATGAGATTGTGTGGTACTTCCAGTTGTTATGGGACAAAAAAAGTTATGCATTTAGTCTGATTAGTTGACTGCACTGTTGTCGTCTGTATGGAAGTAAGGACACTAGAAAACTGCAATATGTAAACAGATGCCTCTCCCAGACTGTGTCACACACCAACTTTCTGGAAGTGCGTGGGTAGTTGCTTCTGGTTGCATAGCCCTACTCTCCTGGCATGACCTTGCAGCCACAGAATAGTAGGCACACATGAAGACAAGAGAAGAGATACGAAATTGTAACTGAAAATCAATTCCCTCCCTCAGCCTATGTTCATTTTGAATGTATAATCAGGGAATAGGGTAGGAAGCAAAAACATATATTCCGAGATCATGTAAATGTAACGTTGTTATGGAAGTTTTGTTTGGGACTTGAAAAACATGCATAGAATCAAGGAAAATTTAGATTCAAGGAACATAAATGAAAGCTTTACTGTGCTGTAATGTCAACTGCAGTAGTTGTATATGTGAAGCCCTTCTAGATGATGCTTTTGGATCAGAACACATCATGTTAGTTTCAAAGAGGACTAATGAATGGATTTTGGGGTGTAGGTAATGGTTAATTGTTCAGTTATTTCATAACACAGTGGAATGTGTTTGAATGTAAAAATTGTAATCTCATAACTGCTTTAAAGTGTTAGTTAACCATATGTTGTTTTACTGACAAGGAATGCATTCAAATTCTGGACAAAGAACAAGTGTTTCTGTTTGTAGAAGGTAAGAAAATAGACTAAAAAGTGGGTAGTGACTATCAGCTATCTTCTAGTGTACAGGCGGACATGCAGTGGCAGGCACACTCCAATAGTTGTGTGAAGAGAGTTGTCATATGTCTGAGGTGTATGAGACATCTCTTCAAATACACCAACCAAATGCACATTACATATTTGATACATATCTTTACCATCCTTCTGCCACATGTTTTGATGTATTTCACACCATCTTCAGGGAGAACTATGATTGCTTATTCAGAACCATCTGATGTCTGATGTGTGAGAATGCAAGGAATGAGAAACTTCAAAATGCTGAGGTTTGTGTTCATTCTGTCATTCTGTTTTCATTGTGTCAAGCAGAAATGCTAGGAGCACGGTTGGAACGTGAGAGTAAAGGTGCCTTATCTCTGAATGCACAACTGTGCTACATTTGCGCTGGCAACCTGAATAAGCTCATAGAGTGCTGGACAGCGACAGAGAAGACTGACACTCCAGCCAAGCTACAGCGTTTGGTGGAAATGGTGATGCTGCTTATAAAGGCAGTGGAGCAGCAGGGACGGACGGTAGAAATGTCTGGCAAGGTGGCAGAAGTCTTATCACATTACGCCGCTGTGCTTGCTTCCCAAGGCAACTTGACAGCAGCCCTAACATATTTGCAGAACTCTGAGAATGTAAGCACTCTTGTTATGGTCATTTATCATAACATTAAAATTATCAGTGAAAAACTGTAAATATTAGTATTCACAAATGTGCAGATGTTGTGAATTTTATGCTGAAAAAACAGTACTGAAAGTTGCATTGACGTTCTACTGAAAGTTGCATTGACGTTCTTTCTCCAGCAGGCTTGAAAATTTGTCTTGTAGTATGTTTATTGATCTTATATTTCATTTTCATTAATGCCACTAATTTTTATTAGTTAAAGACCTAGCATAAAAATATAATTTAGTATATAATCATTGTTGTCATTTGGCTCACAGGTGCACAGATTTTTAATTCTTTAAATTTTCATTTGTACAAAAGGATTATTTACCTCAACTCAAGATGTTTTATTTTAGTCACCCTTTTTCCACCACAAATCCCATATGAGTTGTCGTGGATGGAAGCAGGGCCTCCATTGTGAGAAGCTTTCACCACCCATGATATGTCACAGAATTATCTGTATGGAGTGTGAGGGTCAGATCTGCTTTGTGGCTGTGTGTGAACTTGTAATAGAATTGACTTTTATATCCCTGTTTGTATGTACAGGAACAGATGATGATGTTGCGTGATCGTCTGTACAAAACGCTCGGCCTGGGCCCAGCTTACCAGCAACAGCAACCACAGCAGCAGCCGACTGTGTCTCACACTCTGGGTAGGACACCTGCAGCTGTTCAGCAGTCCCCATTCCCCACCCAGGTGAGCTTCTTGTAATTTCTTATCTCTAAAATTCATTTATTCCATTGGCATGTGCGGAATGTGACATTTCCTTGCCATTCTCAGGATCTTCTTCCATTCCTCTCTGTTATGTACTTTTTCCTGCCACCCTTCTCCACTGACTATTCTTCCATCCTCTCTCACCTCATCTTGCCATCTGTTTCTTGGTCTGGCTCTCAATCTTGTTCCAAAATTCATATATAATACCATTTTGGAAATTCTATTTTCTTCCATTCTCTGTACATGCCCAAACCAACGTAATCTATTTAACCTTATTGTCTTTATTATAGTAGGTTTTTTAACGCTTGCGTAAATTTCTTTATTGGTTAATATCCTCTAATTTTCTTTTTCATTGTCATATACTGGGCCAACAATTCTTCTATATGCTTTCTTTTAAAAAATGTTCAATTGCTTTCTATACTGTCTTTGTTAGTGTCCAAGTTTCTGATGCATATGTTACTGTTTTGTCTATTATTGTGTTCTTTAGTCTTAATTTTAGTTTCTTTGATATGTTTTTATTTTTAAAAAATTTTTGTAGCATAAAATATGTTTTGTTAGCATTTTTTATTCTTTCTTGCAATTCTATTTGATTATTGTTATCTTCATTAAGTATAACTCCTAAATATTTAATATTTTCCACTCTTTCAAATTTGTAATTTTTTTATTTTCAAATGTCCTATTTTATTTTTCTTTAAACTGTTTTTTCTTTCTGCTATCATATATTTTGTCTTTTCTTGGTTTATCTATAGTCCGAATTTTCTGGCAGTGTTTTAAATTTCTACAAAAAGTTTTCTTATTTCTATTTCATTTTTTCCAATTAATGCAATGTCATCTGCATATGCTAATACATTCAGTTGTTCTTTACCAATCTTTGTACCACTAGGAACCATTTTTATACTTTGTATCACTTTTTATAATGCCAAATTAAATAATATTGGTGATAAAGGGTCACCCTGTTTCAAGCCTGTTTAGCTTCAAAAAAAGATGACAATGTTTCTTCTATTCTAACGCACTTCTTGTCTTTTGTACACATGTTTTACACATATTTATTAATTTAGTAGGAATTTAAATTCTTTCATACATTCCCATAGTGTATCTCTATGTATAGAATCATCTGCCTTTTGAAAGTCAATAAATAAATATTGTACACTGATTATACTCCAAAAGTTTCTCGTTTATTATGTTCAATGCAAATATGTTGTCAGTAACAGATCTTCCATCTCTAAATCCATTCTGATTGTCCTCCATAACTTTTTTAATGTATGATTTAATTTTTCCCAATATTATGTTCAACAAAATTTTGTAAGCTGCATTTCCTATTGCTATTCCCCTGTAATTCTCACACCTATCTCTGTCTCCTCTTTTGTGTATAGGAACTATTATTGTTTCTTTCCATTCTTCAGGTATCGTTTCCTCCCCCCAGATTTGTCTTACTAGTTCATACACTCTATTCAGTAGTTTATTTCCTCCATATTTTATTAATTTCGGATGTATTCCATCAGTTCCAGCTGCCTTGTTATTTTTTAAGTTTCTTAGTGCCTTTTTACATCTATAGTGAGTTCTTCTACTTCAACTTCAACTTCACTAATTTCTTTATTTCCTTTTTTAATTAATTCCCTTGGTTCTTCTGTGTTTAATTTGTCAAAATATCTTAAGGTGTGTCATCCCTGTAGTGTTAGGTCAATAATACAAACAGTGTAAATGTTGACAACTTTTACTAATCCCATGATTTGTGATGTAAGACGAGATCTTGTCACCCTTCCAAAATTACCACACATATTGTATAGTCAATAAGTTCTTTGGACAACCTGATGACGGCCTACATACAGGGCTGAAACACGTAGTTGTATGTAATACATTGTCTACTAATTGTAATATTGTTGTGTTCAAGACTGTATTTATATATAGATATATACACGTTACAGCTTTATATTATTCTTTCCATATTTCTGCTTTCTCCTTTGTATTCATTGCCAATTCTCCTTTTTTGTTCTTAATTATGCTAAATTTATGTTGATATCCTTTCTTCAATTGTTTTACTGTTTTATACATTTTCCTTGTGTTATTATGCTTCTGATCTTCTTCTATTGATTCTATTACATTTTCCATATATGTCTTTTTCTTATTTCTAATTATTTTGTGAGATTCTTTTCTTTTATGGTGATACTCCTGCTCTTCCTTCTCCCTTCTTCCATTTATCAACCACTTTTCTCTTGCTTTCTTCATTTCTTGTATTGCAAATTTGCATTCCACATTGTACCATTTATTTTTAAATGTTACTCTGCCTTCATCCTTTTCTATAGGCTGCTGTTTAGTTTCCTTGATTATTGTTTTAATGTTTCCCCATTTTTCATTAATGTCTGTACTATCCTCATCGTCCAAATTTTCCAGTATTTCAAACTTATTATTAATTTCTATAGTATATTCTTGTTTCCACTTTGAATTTTGAAAAATATTCACCATTTTTCTTTTCTTGTTATATTTATTTTCAGTTTTTACCCTTAATTTCACTTTAAAATGAATCTTCAATAAGTTGTGATCGGATCCAATGTCTGGTCCCCTTAATGCTTTGATGTCTGTTATTGCACTCCTGAATCTATTACTAATTAAAACGTGATCCATTTGTTTCTCTGTCCTGCTGAATACCATGTCTGTTTGTGAATATCTTTATGTGGAAACATTGTACTTCTTACATTTAAACCATTAGATATCGCAAACTGAATCATTTTTATTTCATTGCCAATGGTAGGTTTGTATATGCTTTCTTTACCAACTTTTGCATTAAAGTCTCCAAGTATTATTTTAATGTCTGACATAGCTATTTGATTTATGTTTTGCTCTAATAAATTGTAAAATTCTTCTTTTATCTCTTCCGTTTTTTCATTTGTTGGTGCATGGACATTTATCAGAGTACATGAAAACCATTTAGCTTTTAACCTCAAACAGCATATTCTTTTACTTATAATTTTGAAATATTTAGCGTATTTTAAAAATTCTCCACTTACATAAATACTGCAACCAAATTCATGTTTTTTACTTTCTAATCCACTATTGAACAAAGTGAAGTTATCAAGTTTTTGGATACCACTTTCCAACCTATTTTCCTGGAGTGCTACTATGTTGAAGTCTAAATTTGACAATTCATTATGGAGCACTTTTAATGCTCCTGACCAAAATAGGCTTCTTACATTCCACATTCCAATTTTCATATTCCTTTTCAAAATCCATTCATCATCAGTTATCCCTTCCTTCCGAGGCTCCTTCCCTTCCTTCTGAGGCTCCTTCCCTTCCTTCCTAGGTGCCTTTGAGAAATTCGTAACCGTGTATCTGTTACTTAACTGGGGGGTCAGCCCGTCATAAAACCTGCAACCTGAAGGACCAGGATTTTTGATCAGGGTTTACTCCCTTATACAACTTGCTTTCACCACAGCTTCCAGAGTGTCATCTACCCTCGGTTTGATTTTGGAGTGTCCTTCTCCTAGGAGGGTTGCAACCAAGCTCAAGGGTCCGTCCTACCCTATCTAATAGACCCTTATGATCGGGTCCATCAGACCCCCTTGCTCTTTCTGCTCGGTGACCCATGCTGCTGAAGGGGTTAGTTACCTCAACCTTAGCATGGGTTACTCACCTTAACCTGACACACCTCTAGTAGGCAAGAGTGGGGTAGGAGTGGAGAGGTTTGTAAATTATCTTTAAAATGGTCACAGATATTTATGATAACACTGGTACCAATAACAAACTACGCTTATTTACTTTTAGGTATTCTGTATGAACTAAAATAAGAATGGTTTATATGGAGATAATGTCCGTCAATCTGCCTCTGACTTAGTACCAATAACTAAGTCCTTTGTTTTTAGGTGAAATCATCCCATTGTGTTTTTATTAATGGAGTGTTTGTTTTTACTGTCCAATAAACACAGCTATAATTAGTTTCTATTCGGTACTACTGCATGTTTCAGCTGTCCACTTCAGCCATCACCAGGTAGGATATTAGTTCATAAAAAGAGTAAAAGGAACCCCTTTTACTCTTTTTGTGAACCATATTGTGCCTAATGCTGGCTGAAGTGGACATCTGAAACATTTTGTAGTATCGAATAAAAACAAGTATACAGGATCTATATAGCTGTGTTTATCAGATAGTAACTATAAACACTCGACTAAATCTTTTGTTGGGTTTTATGGGAGTTTGGTTTAGGATTTCTTGACAAAAATTTTGAGGAATTAAAAGTTTTTTAAAAATGGGCTCAGTCACAGTCATATGGGTGTAAATGAAATTTTCTTGAGTTTTTTGTATTTTTTTATCAAATTTCAGTACAATTTGGTACAGGAGGTGTCCACAAATATTTACTGATTGCTTGTGAGTTTCATGATGAATCGGTGTAGTGAAAGCCATATTTGGCATTGGGGTGTAAATTAATTTATATCTCTACTTTCCTTCTTTGTTATGAGATATGGGTGAAATTTGATATAAGAGATCTGAACATAATGTGGTTGAGCATTTACAAATTTTTTAAAAAACTGGGGCAAAAAAGGCCATATTTTTGTGGACAGAAATGAAATGACACTTATGTGTGTACAGTAGAACCATAGGATGTTTTGAAATTAAAGAATACATATGAATCAGTTTCTGAAATGTGGTAATGAAAAACTTGGGTCATAAAGAAAAAGGACAAAGGCCAAATGTAATGTGTGTGGTGAAACTGTCCATCCATTATTCTCCTATACAAGTGTCATTCTTTTTTGGTGGTCCACATTAATTGTGCATATAAACAATGTATAATTTTATCAGAAGCACTGTAATTGGAAGTGTTCTACTGCATCAGTTATTCCAGAATTGTTGGTCCTGACTCACAATATTGGCAACTTTATTTTGATTATGAAAACACTGGATCTAAAGGCAACATTACTAACTGATCCATTCAAATCTGTGCTTATGCAGATAATGTCTTAATAACAGCAAGACCAGAACTAACAGTGAATAAAACATGTAGTAAATTGAAAGAAAAAGTGCAAAAACTAGGTCTCCAGATAAATATAAATAAAAAATTATCATCATCATCATCCTGTTGTCTGTCCGTAGCTTCTTCCAAAGCGAATTCACCAAAGAGTATGTTCTAGTGCTTTCTGTCTCAATTTCCAGTATCCTGTCTTCTCCTTACAGTCATCCATTAGCTGCTTACATCTTCATCCTCATCTTCCCATCACTTCTATCCTTCCCTGTATCTTTTCTTCAGTAATGTGTTTTAGAAGGCAGTTCCTGCAAAAGATGTGACCAATCCAATTAAGCCTTCCCTTTTTTTATTGTTTTTGGATGTTCTTCACCTCCCTGCCTCTATGTAACTCTTCTTCATTTATCACATAATCAGTCCAGCTGATCTCCATCCTTCTTCAGCACCACATTTCAAAACTTTCCAGATCTGATCTACTTTCTGAAGTGTCCAAGTTTCAGCCCCATACAAAACTACACTCCAAATTTAGTACTTTACTAGTTTGCTTCCTTAAAGATACGTCCAATTTGCTGGTGAAAAAGGCCTTCTTGTTGAATGCTGCTTTTGCCATGGCAGTCCTGGATTTAATTTCACATGTACATCTTGCATTATTTGTTGTTGTGCTACACAAATAGTTGAAATATTCTACATCATGCAGCTGTTTTTGATCATCATAATCTGTACTGGAGATGGTTACCTGAAGATTCTCATCACCTTAGTTTTTTCCACATTAATATCCATTTCATAGCACCTTCCAATTTCAGTGAGTCTTTCAGTCATATCCTGTAGCACTGCATCATCCTTGTCCAGTAGCACAAGTTTATCTGCATATTTCACATTGCAAATTACTTGTCTTATTTTGAAGTCTCCAAAACCTTCAAGACCGTCCTTGTAAGGTACTCAGTGTACAAGCTGAATAGAATTGGTGACAAACAGCATCCTGGTCTAACTCCTCTTCTAGTCTTCACACTTCTTGTCTCCACTTGGTCCAGTTTTAGTGTAACACTCTGAGCCATGTGCAGTTAAAGTATATGAGCACAAAAACAATTAAAACAAGGAAGTAGCTGTAATATAATATTGAGCTTGAACAAGTTGATGCTTGTAGGTACCTAGGTTCAGTCCTAAACCATGACAGTACAATAGAAGAAGAAGTAAAAGGAAGGAAAGAATAGCAGCAGGAGAACTTTACCTTTTGCCTTTTTGGATGACCTTGACTGTTCTCATAGAGCTTTGAAGGGCACTAGATGCCTGCACGTGTGTGTTGTGTAAATAGAAACATTTTGTTGTTTGTGTATGGTTGTACTGTTCACCTGCTTCATTCAGTTTGGGCAATATGAAAAGGAAGCCATGTGTTTGATGGACTCAGGATTGGACATTGAAGTGGCAAGCAGTGTGCTTCACAGTAGGGGCTTGTTGACATTGGTGCGGCTGTGGGCATGAACTTGATACAGAATCCAACTTGGACTCCAGTATTGAAAAAGATAATAATGCCTTTAACGAAGACCAGATTCAACATGAGTGTGTTATATAAAGCAGTGAAGGAGGAAGACAGAGAAGAATGGATCCTGAACCAAGGCCACTATTTACTGAAGTGCACACTGCTTTCGAAACTGCTAAATTGTTCTTTTATGCATGCAGAATATGTAGGTGTGATGGACAGCACTTGTCAAATTTTGCATGGGTGCAGTTTCTTCTGAAATGCACTTCTTGAATTTTGCATCGGCGCTGCAGATTTCTTCAGAGAAAATTATTTTTATTTTGTTTGTTACTTTTGTAGGCCTAAGTAAAAAAAGTTAGTTTTTGTTTTTGGTTATATTTCCATGTTTAATGCTTTCTCACAACTGTCATTTACCCACATTTATTATTCTTTTTCTGCTGCCCCATTAACAACAGTGGATACATATTTCACCATGTTTTGTTGTACTTCAATTTGGGCCACATTTCATATGAAATTTATGTTGCTTATAGAAAAATAGAGGAATTAATAAAGTATGATAAAATAGTTATAATTAGAAGTTTAATGTTATGTTTGCTTTGTGTTATCAAGAGCAATATATTTTATTTCTGTTTGCTTGTCCTGTGTAGTTTCTCACCTGATCCTTCTGATTATGTGCTTTTATTTTTCCACAGTTGCAGCCACAGTCGCAGCCACAGTCAGCTTCAGCACCGTACACACAAGGATATCCTGGTCCTGCAGTTCGAACACCCCCAGCGTTTCCCGTCCAGCAGTTACAAACAACGCCCAAGCCACTTGTTAATCCGTCTTTTTCAAATTTTTACCCCACAAACCCTGTTGCCAAGCCTAGTGTTCCACAAGCATTTCCCTCTACAATAGCACCACCAAGGCCTTTCTCTCCTGCTGCAACATTATCAGGAGTTTCTCCACCCCATGGTGGATTTGCAAATACCAATCACCCCAACATACCAGCTGCACCTGTTGTGACCACCCAACCAGGCAAGTTCATGGTGTTTTTCATATACACGTGTTGAAGTGCATTCAATGCATTTTGAAAAAAACTGTGATGTAAGTTTCTTTATGTGTGAGAAGGTTAAAAATTTGCTAGAATGTTATATAATTGTTTTTGCTTAAAAAATTATTTTGTCAATAGTATTATACTTGTTTTGATATACAGGGTGATACAGTAGGAGGTAACAACATTTCATGGGTAAATTCATTAAATGTTGTTCCAAACTTCTATTAACATTGATCCGATTTGGAACATGTAAGGAATTGTGACAGGTTTTTTTCCTAGTACTTTGTTTTTTCTCTGTCAGTATCATTCCACCAATGTGCCATATTCCTTTGTCTTTCATTGATGCTGTATGATCATAGACACTGACAGGACTGTGAAATAAAACACTCGAACTTGACAATTTGAAAGCAATGTAACAATGAACAGAAATAAGCTTTCTGATAAAAATATTTCACAACTTAAGTGTGAAATTAAGTGGATATTATGTAATAATGGACCATGTAGCATGTTGTGCACTCTATATAGTGACCAGACAGCAGGCTGGACAGCCAAGTAATCGCGTTTTAATTCCTAGTTTGAGCAATAGATTTTTCTCTCCTTTAAAGTGTTGAGATCAGCTTTGAGTCCCATCCAGCTTCCAATTCATTGATTACCAGGGGCTCTTTCCTGCGGGTAAAGCAGCTGGGGTGTGAAGCTAACCATGTCTGTCTAGTGCTGAGGTTAAGAATTAGTGCAGCTGTACTGTTACTGTCCCCATATGCCTTCTTGACAAGCACAGGTACAACTTAGAAGTTATAAAATTTGAGTGTGTGTGATAGAGTGCTGAGGAACGTGTCTATGTCTCAGGGAGAGGCAGTAAGAGGAGGCTGGAGAAAATTGCATAGTGAAGAGCTTTATGATTTTTACTACTTGCCAGATATCATTATGGTCATCAGATGAAGGAGGATGAGATGGGTTAGGCATGTGGCACATGTGGGGAAGAAAAATGCATGGAGTTTTGTATGGGAAACCTGAAGGAAAGCGATGGATGGAAGCATAATTCTGAAATGGATCTTAACGTAATATGTTGAGATGGCAGGACTGGATACATCTGGCTCAGGATAGGTGTGAGTGGTGGGCTGTTATGAACAATGTAATGAACCTTTGGGTTCTGTACAGTGCAGGGAATTGCTTGACTAGCCAAGTAACTGTTAGCGTACTAAGGAAGGGAAATGGTTGCAACATTGTGCTCATGGGCATTTAAGTCACAGGCAGACACTTACATCACTTCTTGTAACATGTTTCATAATTAAATAATGCTTGTCTTACTTTACATTGTGAAGTTATTTTGAAAAATGGCAAGAAAATTCTTCTTCATGCTGTATCTTTATTTTAACTTCAAACTTTCATGACTATTGAACCCATGCTGATAGAAAATTTTTACTCATAGTCATTTTCTTAATGTATTCATGAACTTCAGTGCTTTTGTCTTCAATTTTCTTGCATGTTTTCGGGCTTCTACCATGAAGTAGATGAAAACTGCACGCTTCTGGATTATTATGCAGCGAGTAGTGGCAATTTCTTATTACTACTACTTGCTGTGTTATAACCCAGAAGAGTGTGGTTCTGTTCAATTTCTGCATTAAAGGCCAGGAAACATTTGTGTACTGCACAGTTGCAAATATTCTGCACTGAATTAAGCAAATAACTATGTGAAGAAAGTTGGTATTGTTACTCTAGGTGCTACTACAACATATGCTAGTTCCTATTCCCCACTGGAACCAGGTGTTTATCAGAAGACCTGGGAATCAGCCCAGAATAGAGATAGAGCGACAGATGTTCTGAGGTGGAGTAAGTAACCTTGACTCCACGGAATGTTGAGTAGTGTTGCTGTTTGTTCATGTAGACTGCATTTATGTAGTTTTTTGATGGGACTCTTATGGTACTGCTTAAAGCATCACAATACAGATGAAGCCGCAAGTTTATTGAAAATAAGATGTAGGTGTTTGCTCTCCTAGTTGTTGAGTAGTGTTGTCTGTGCAGTTGTGTGATGGAGCTGCATTGTACTACTGTTTTAAAATTCATTGGCTCTTTGTGGTGTTTCAAGTATGCTCGTGTTGAAAGTAGGATGACTAGAGTTACAAATCCTTTGACTGTTGATCCATCATGTGGGAATATTAGATCAGACTCATGAAATTTATTGACAGTGGTAGTAATGTGTTTTGTGCATTTTACTCGTTAATTAACCTTGGCTCAGTTGTCATTCGCAAATGGCAGAGAGGTAATCCCTCCGTATCTCGTACCTAGTTTGTCAGTGGTGTTTACTGTCATTGTGTCTTTATGTTTGTGTTCTTTGATTTCCAAATGCATGAACTAACAGTCTGTGAATATGGTGAGCTGTAGGAATGATAGTGAAGATGTGAAAAGCCATTTTGTACAGTACATTAGGCCATTTAAATTCCCATGTATAGTTGTAATGATTTAAATACAAACATGCTGTTTGTTTCTGCTGTACTTTATGTATTTGCAAGATTTTTTTTTTCTAAAAAGTTTGAGTAATGATTATAGTTCATGTGATATGATACCTTCTAGTTCAGCATTTAAAGTGTTATATTCCTGATATAAGTTTTTCATTTTTTGCAGCAGTTGCTGAGGAGTTGATGGTTTTCTTTTGGGTTTTTTCATTTTGTAATTGTTAAGTGGAGCATGAGAATGTTGAACCACTAAACAATCCAGAAATCCAAAAGGAAACCATCATTATAATTTAAATGCAATGTAATGTATGTAGTGTATGCATATAGTGTGTTGTAATTAGTAAATTTAAGAACAGTTTTAAACCTTTATCGTTCTGGGATATTTAAATTCTAGTGTGAAATGAGCAGCATTTTGTGGAAAACTAAACAGAGATTACACAACATGTCTTAAAAATGCAGTAAATTTTGTCATTGCATAAATATATAAAGTGAATTTCTAGGGCTGTTTACCTTTGTGCATTCACATATGAGGACAGAGGTCTGTATAAGGTTAATAATACAGTTACTGTGTTTTGCTTGCAATCATTCAGGTTTGTAGCTTTTGTGAAAGTTCACTCCTTATTCTGCTGCATTGAATTTTTCAATGAGTTCAACACATCTCGTACAATTTCTAGTGCAGACTACCTCATTTTTTTTTATCTTTTGCAATGAACGCAGTAAAGTTTTTCTGAGGTGGACTATATGAAACATTTTTTTGTCCCTGAAGGTACATTTTCCCAGGGTTTTAGAACTACAGTATAAGTTATGTGAAATTTGAGGTTTTCACAGTAGTGGTATTGAACATTACTGTCTTCTTGGATGTGGTGCTGAGGAGCATTGTAGAAATTTACTGAAACTTCCATCATCAGTGTGGATGGGGGCAGCAGGTTTCCTGGAACGTCATTAAATTTCTGCCACACTATGTGGCATCACATCCCAGAAGACAGTTATCTTTATGCAATTTACATCTATAGGCTGTCAATGAAAATGAGGGGAACAGTAGACTAACAATATGCCTTATATACTTACATACATTATCAATCTCTGTTACATCACCCATGTTGCTGGATGCTTATGTTTTTGGATCATCAGACCTACTGAACATTACACTGAATCTGATTGTGCTCCTGCTTCATATTTGGATTGTTCTGCATTCAAATCTTGACCTACAGAGTGGTTATCATGGCTGAGGTTATTTTTGGGTTTCCCATGTCTCTTCAGCCAATGCCAGGAGAGTACTTCAAATTTGGTCATAACTGCTTCCTTTCTTGTTCTTCCAAATTCCTTTGAATTTAGTTTTATTAAGATATCCATGCATCCTGGGGTTAGATGTCACAGGGGTGTACTGTGCATTATCTGTGGAGCAAGTTGGAACACGTTCTGACATCTTAGTATGCTGCAATCAGCCATGGAGCAGAAGCATGTTACCAGTACTAGTTGCAGTGCATCGGTTTGAACAGTGGGCAGTCATAATGTATTTTGCAAACTAGGGAAATCAGCAGCAAAGCTCTTGTAAAACTCAGTGCTGTTAATCATACTTTTAAGAAATCACTGCATATGAACGCTACCACTGATTTAAAGGTTCAAGAGGGACTAGAAGATGGGGAGTGTAATGGTAGGTCACCAGGGTCAAGGAATGATAAAAATTTCGCTGAAGTTTGAAGAATCATGTAATCGGATCAGTGTGTTATGATTGAACAGACAACAGACAAAACCAGAATTTCATGTGGCTTGGTTAGGGGCATTCCAGAAGGAGAAACAATGGTTCCTGCACAGTGGTAAGGCACCTTGTCACATCTCCGTCACAATACAACGTTTTTCACGAATAACCAAATTCCACTCATACTGTTATCACAGCATTCTCCAGGTATCATTGCTTGTGACTTCTGGGTCTTCCTGAGACTCAGGTTTGTGCTGAATGGTAATTGTTTTGCATCTGCAGAAGAAATTCAGCAGAACTCAGCAGCAGGTCTTACACTCATCCTAAAAGAGGACTTGTAGTTGACAGTACCTCTGGAGCACGTCTGCATGTGCAAAAGGGCGGTTTTTTGAGGGTTACCTGATTATATCGCATACATATCCCTTTTTTCTGTAAGTTTTGCATAAATTCTTCAAATGTTTTGACACTCCTATGTATTCACCAATCATCATGCTCATCTTCTGAGTTAATGACAGCATAATTGACCCATTCCACTTGAATTAATTTGCAGTGTTACCCTCTTGGCACGTAGATTTTCCTTATTTACATTCATTAATGGCATTCATAAAAATTATGTATGACATGATTGAGACAGTTAGCATGACCTTATGTTTTTCCTGATTACCAGCAATTGGCAGAAGCTGTCTGAAATACAAGAACAGTGGTGTGACAGCTTGAACATAATGAACTGTGAAAGGTACAGTTGGCAGGTGGGCCTACTTGACATACGAGGGGTGTTCAATAATTTATCTACCTAAGCAGGAAAGAAGGCAATGAGCGGATTGAAACAAGTCTGTGCATGATGGGACATGTCTTGAGGTGTCACATATGCAGCCTCAGCTCAGTGCGATTCTAACTGTCAGAGTGACAGCAAGTCAAGTGAATCTGTGTGTGAGGTTTCTAAGAAACTGCTCGATTTGGAGCAAAGATCAGTTATAAAATTTCGTACTAAAGAAGGTAAGAAGCCAAAGGAGATACTTGAACGCATGGTGGCAGTTTATGGGGAGTCTGCCCCTTCTTACTACAAAGTGAAATTT
>Ga0123352_10002181_pt1 | contig 27040 bp, 25 predicted proteins | sample TergutLab28metaG_FD_89700 | JGI IMG/M metagenome (GOLD analysis project Ga0123352, IMG submission 89700) | Labiotermes labralis P1 segment gut microbial communities from Petit-Saut dam, French Guiana - Lab288 P1 | ecosystem: Host-associated > Arthropoda: Insects > Digestive system > Gut ... | reverse complement strand
TTTAATTTCCTCCTAAAATTCTTAATTCTTAATGTTAAATTTATTATACACGGTACAGCCAACTTTCACTAGTGACATTTGTCACTACTTTTGAAACTTTTTAAGAATGTTTTTTCACTTGCTTGGTTGACTGTAAATTCATTATACACCTCGGTTTCGTTTCCCACTAGTGACATTTGTCACTACTTTTGAAAAATATAAAATCGACCACTCACAATCCTACAGAAATACTCAACCATGGTAGGGGCTGGCATTGCCAGTCCCACTTATGCAGACGATAACGCCCAACCTAGAAGGAAAGTGCCAGCAGACATGGGACTGGCAATGCCAGCCCCTACCAAGCTTTGTGTAAAATTGTATATGGTTACCAAAATAAAACAGCACCCCGAAGGATGCTGTTTTTATATCTATCTCCAGAAACTTACACGTTCTTCGGCAGGAATGTACATGCCATCCCCTGGAGTTACATTAAAAATTGTATAGAATTCTTCTAATTGAGAAATAGGTAGGTTTGCACGCATCTTTGCAGGCGGATGCACGGCAGTCATCATTATAAACTGTGCCACCTCTTGGGAAGCACGCATAGACCACACTGTTGCCCATTGCTCCATTGCTTGGGCTTGGTTGCCACCCGTTCTACCAATCAACGTCATAATAACTTCCAACGCACCAAGGTCTGTTACAAATTCGTTTACAATCATCGCTCCATTTACGGGTGCATTTGCAAATTCCAAGGCGTTTAGCATCTGCGTAACCCCATCAATACGTGTGGCAAAGTTAGTCACATCTTCTTCCATCCACCAATCGCTTAGCGTACCAAATCTGTCAAATTGCGAACCTGTAGGGTCAAAGGCATGTATAAGCTCGTGGGCGATAACCGCACCATAGCCACCCAAATTCTGCTCTCTTGTGTTGTTTAGGCAGAAGAATGGGTACTGCATAATGCCAGCAGTCATAACAATTTTATTTTGCATAGGGTTATAAAAAGCGTTTACAGTGGACGAAGGGACACTCTCCCACAAACTAACGTTGGCAGGACCTTGAAGACGATGATACCACATTTCGTCGTTGGCTCTTACAAAACTGGTCATAAAGTCGATTAGGTTACCACCTTCTGCAATCGGACGCACATCAACATTAAGTTCTTGCAGAGGGTTGTCGGGGAAAGCAATATATAAAGTAACCGCATCCAGTTTTTCGACGGACAAAGCCCTAGTTTCCTCGGTCATCCATTCAATTTCACCAATCATTTCACGCATGGTATCACGGATTTCTTCTGCCATTGCAAGACCGTAATCTTTCAATTCTTGAGAACTGAAACGCTGTGCATACACATTGGAGAAGGTACGCCACATGATGCTAGTAACAAAGGACTGTGCGCGGTTTTCGATGGTCAAGCTAGCACCTGGGGCTTGCCCCATTAAAACAATACTCAAATCATCAGTTATTCGAGCAAATTCATCATCCAAAACGCCCATAACTGGCATGAAGATGTTTATGAGGGCAACGTCACGCAAAGCTTCAAAGTTCTCGTCAACATAAAGGCTGTTAATAAACGCAATATACTCCAAAGAACGGGAATACGCAGTCATTTCTGACACGATGTCTTCAAAAAAATCTCCGTAAAACATTGACGGACGCACATTTCCAAAAGCTTCCAAGGTATCTTCCCAAGTCACTGGGGTAAACCAGTCGGTAGAGAACCCCCAGCTTTCAACAGGCAGCATCCTTGCAGCACGTTGTTGTTCAATGTCAAAGATGGCAGAAGCACGCTCATGCAAATTCTCCGTTTCACCGATGTGGTAAAGAAGTTGTGCATAGAAGTTGATATACACTTCGTGGATGGGAGCAAGCTCAGGAATATCTGCATAAAGGTCACTGGAGCCAAGTGTTAGCCCAGCTTCACCAATAAGTGCCGCCCAAAGGTTTGCGTCGTTATAAGAGTCCGCAATAAAACTTATTGAAAAGAATGGGATTAAGTCAAAATAATCGCCAAGGTACACGGCAATCTCCAAAAGTTCCTCCATGGTTTCGGTGTTTCTCACCATGTCAAGATATGGAACAATTAAATCAAATGACGCAATTCTTGCTTCGTTGTCCAAGAACATATTATAAAGCTCTCGGATTTTCCATTCGTCTGAACCAACAGGCAGGTTTGGGTTGTTCAAAATATCAAATAAAATTTGCTCGTTTTGCTGACGCACAAGTTCAGCTACATCACTGCCTGCAGCAGCAACCATATGACCAGGATGAAACACACCAGTTGCTAGGAATTGGCGGTTTACATAGCCAAAAAAGTTATCTTGCAGACGATGCTGTGCTAAGGCATAAGGCGTGCCAGGTGCAATCGCCAACGCCAAAGCAACCACTTGGATAAACTCCAAGGCTTGCTCTGCTGTCAACTGATTTAGCAGGATAAGCTCCGCATCGACCATGGTAAGGTCAAGCAAAACAGACGCTGACGGAATTGCCCAGTTAGGAATATCCAAATTAACCTGTGGCACAAGAGAGCCGTCAAAACCAATCATGTTATTAAGTATCACAGCCGCTTCTGCACCAGATATGTATGCGTTGGGGGAGAAGTTGCCAGCACTGTCGCCCGACATAAAACCTTGGGCTTGCATCCCAGCAATCCCCATTGCAAAGGTGTGGTCTGGGGCAACATCTGCAAAGCCAGTTGCACCATCAGCGGGCAAGCTAAAGGCTTCGCTTACCATTGCGGCAAATTGCCCACGGGTTACGGAACTTGTTTCTGCTTGTGCGGTAACACCCAAAATTGGGGACACCAGCATAACGCCAGCCAATGCCATCGCACAAAAATTTTTCAACATTTTTTTCATTTTTTGCCTCCTTAGAAAGAAATATAAAAACAACAAAACTAATTCTACAACAATACAGTTCTGTTGTCAATGGTAAATTGTTGTTATATATGTTTCCTATGGGAATACATTTACGCCCAGTTGTATCGTGACAAGAACTTTTTGAATATTATGGGTTGAAATGCTTGAAATTTAGGAGGTCATTATGTTAGACAATGACAGATGCAAGGACTGTAAAGACTGCAACTGTGCAGACCAACCACGTAACAGAATACACAACCACAACCACCACGAAACTGGGTTCCGAGGTGAAACTTTACAAATTGGTGATGTGGGTTGCGAAAACCATGTGCCAACAATGGAATTTTCAGGCTTCGGCAAAGCTTATGTGCCATGTCAAAAGTTATGCCGCATTTACCAAGCCAGCACAGGCTTTGTCCGTGGCACAATTTTCCCAGAATTAGACTTACCATATGAAGGGAGGGGCAGAAATGACCATTAACCGTGACGAGTTGTTAAAACGCCTGTCCATCATGGATTTTATGCTTTTGGATTTGGGTCTCTACCTTAATAATAACCCAGATTGCAAACCAGGTTTGAAACTTCATAACCAAGTCAGCAAAGATGCCGCTGCCATTCGCCAGCAATACGAAGAAAATTTTGGTCCGCTACGTATGTGTGTAGAAAACCACGGCGATGACTGGCAATGGACAAAAAGTCCATGGCCATGGGAAGCTGACGCAAACTTCAAAATGGATTAGGGGAGGACACATCTATGTGGATTTATGAGAAGAAGTTACAATTTCCAGTTAAAATAACCAAGCCAAACCCCCGAGCCGCAAAAATCATCATCACCCAATATGGCGGGCTATATGGTATTAACTATAGTTTTTACAATCACACCCACAAAATAAGGGGACTATCAACTTTTCGAGGCATATGCCAAAAATTTGATAGTCCCCTTATTATTTGATTATCTTATAAATTTCAGACATTTTCTGGTAATTTCCAAATTATTGATAAAAATTCTGATAATTCCTTTATTTTTTCTTTACTTTCTTCTTTTGATGGCTCACCAATAACCACAACATTAATTTGGTTATTTTTAGTATTTTTAATGGCGGATGCTTTTTCTCTGTTCTCGCCCAATAAGACCACCTTCTCATTTTTTAATAAATGTATATTGGTTAGGACTTGTCCGATATACAAATAAAAAATTTGAGGATTTAGAGAAAATATGTTAAAATCTAGTAAATAAGAAATAAAATCGAAACGGATTTGCTTTATAGGTGGCGGGGGTAGTTTTATGTATGGAATTAAATTACACTTTACGCACACGCACCACGTCCTCAACTCTGCTTCGGTTTTTAATTTTGGAGGTTAAAAAATATGTATACGCTACACATCCCAGATACGATTGATAAATTGGAAGCCTTGCGCATTTTTTACAAAGAAATAGACGGCACAAAAGAAGCCTTCGCCATAGGCTTGGGCGGCAAGTTTATTGATGAGGATTTATGGCTTGATGTAAAAAGATTGCTGGATGAAATTTTGACGAAAATTGCGATTTAATGAATCTTCTTCTTTCGCATAGTGACAATCAGTAAAATAAACACGTCAACAAAAGCCATCGGAAATGCGTCCAATGGCTTTTGTAATTCGATTTTATTTAAGCCTTTCTTGATTCTTGATAACCGCATTTATTACAATGCCATATCTTAGTTTTATTTCCGATTAGACCGCCAGCCACGCCGACTAGAGGTCCAGCCAGGATAGTCCCAGCAACAGCTTTCCCCTTAGAAAAAGTCTGCCTACTATCACCAACAGGCTTCCAACCCGAAGCGTGACAGCTTGGGCAAAGGGTTTTTCCGATTTCTCTTTGGTGGGCAAGATTTCTTTGAACCTCTCTTTGATACTCCACCCTCCTGTCGGAATCCTCGAATTTGATGGAAATTTCAGCATCTGCTCTATTGATGCCATTAAGAGCCATAGCTTCATATATGCGAACCTCTCGTTGTCTGCGCATCTTCAAATTGGTTCGATTGCTGTTTATTGATATGACAGAAGCTCCATCATATCCAATATTAGTCAAAAGAACTCCGACGACAAGAAATACTGCGAGTAAGGGTATAGCATCAAAAGAGCCAGAGGTCATAGTCACAAAAAACCCAATAGTAGCTACAGCGCATAATATACCACCAATTATAAGCATAAGGTAATCTTTCGTTATGGCTTTTGCCCAAAGATTACCAAATATACGCCAATGCTCTAAAAAAATATCTACGTCAACAGGTATATTACAAATATCGCATTTTCTGCTTGTGACTCTTGTAGCTTGATCGCACTTGATACATCTGACAGAATTTTTCTTAGCTTCTGCTTTATGCATTATTTCTACGTTCAATGCTTCCTTGCACTCATTCAAAAATCTAGCGTATTCCGTGCTATTTGTGCCACTTAACTTTTGTTCTAATCTCTGAATGAATTCTCCCTTTTGCCTCTGGTTCATCTGATTGAATTGTGACCGTAATTTGAAGATTTGTGAATTCGCCATAATAGTCCTCCCTAATGTTCGTTACAAGCTATTGTTGCGCTTTATTTCTGCCAGCAAGTGCTGGTTTTCTGCTTCAAGTCTTTCAAGATCTTTGAATTGTGCTTCTACAATGCTCAAAGTTTCCTTGCGTTTTTCCAAATCAATTTTACCTTGTTCTATACGCTCCTTGAATTTTTCATCTTGCCCATATTGCTGCTCTATCAAGGAAAGTATTTTTTCGTCTTCTTCAACATTTAATCTCATCCTCTCAAACTCCATTTTTTCCATCATTATCCATTATCCTCTCTTGTAAAAAAATGTAGCTTCATTATAACATCTGTAGAAATATCAGTCAAGTAAAATTTTTGACATATAGGATAAAATTAATCCATTTAATCAGTAAAAAATCTTCCTATCTATCCATTAAAATTGAATAAATGATAGAGAGGGGAGCTTAGGGAAGATGTATGATGGGATGGAGCTAGATTATAAAAAGTTAGCAATGAGGATAAAAGAAGCCCGACACCGCAAAGGGATTACACAAGAAAAACTTGCCAATGAAACTGGATTATCAGCAAATTTCATAGGGCGGATAGAAAGCAACAATTCAAGAGTGAGCTTAGTCAGTCTTGTAAAAATTTGTATTTGTCTTGATACTTCGATGGATTATTTACTATCTGATACAATAAAGTTACCAGATAACAAAATTTTGAACATCACGGCGTTAAATGACACAGAAAAGCGCTTTATTGTGAACACCATAAAGGGCATCAAAGAAATCCAAGCCGAATTAATCGAACAACTTAAATAATATCGTCCACACTCCTAGATTCTTGAAATTTTGGATAAAAAATGATATAATTGAATTACACAAAAGAAAAACTTACATTTTCAGAAAAATCCTTAAATAACAAGGAAGTTGCTGAAAATGTAAGTTTTTTGATTTTCACAAAAGAAGGAGAAATCAAGGGTAATGAGTGAAGGAGTAAAGTTTTATGAAAGGCGAGAAATATTTAAGCGAGATTGGTTTAACGCCAGACCGCTTCAAAAAAGGGAAAGTGAATATTATTGAATGTCCAACAGGAGCAGGCAAAACACATTTTTCTTTTAACGAACTTCCCAGATTTACAGAAAGCAATTATTGTATTTTGTATATCACAGACACCAGAATGAATAGGGAGCAAATTTTAGCTGGAAATGATAATACAGTGGATTATGACAAATCTTGGCGGGAGCTTATCAACGAAACTCCGAAAGAAAAAATTGTCAAGCTACATAAAAATGCTTGGGGAAGCCACGCAGATATTAAAATTACAATTATGACTTATGCTAAAGTTGGGGCAGTTTTACATTACGGTCATCCTTTTGATTGGAGTAAGTTTGATTATGTGGTTTGCGATGAGCTTCAAAACCTTATAAAATGGCAGAATATAAGAGCAAAAAACGAGGATGGAAAGCCTTTGGCAGTAAATATTTTAGAGCTTACCCAAAAGAAGATTGAGCAGACTTTGTATAGTTCCGATACAATAATAATCGCCTTGACTGCCACGCCAGACAAGGTTAAAAAGGCTTTCGAGAATTGCTTTGATGTTCTTACGCCGCATGAATATGGGAGCTTATACCAATACGAAAACACAGAAACAATTTATTATAGGGATTGCGTTAAGGTTTTGGAAGATATTCCACAGGGCAAGCGAGGAATTATTTTCTTTTATCAGATTTCTCAATTAAAACGTGCGGAAAGTATTTTGTCACAAGCGGGACATAAAACCGCCAGTATTTGGAGTATTGAAAACAAAGACCACCCAATGTCAGAAAGACAGCTCGAAATTAGACGACACATAATCCACAACCAGAAAATTCCGCACGGCATTGATATTTTACTGATAAATTCTGCTTGCGAAACTGGCGTAAATATCAAAAATGATGATATAGATTTTGTTATGGTTCAGTCGATGGATGAGGATACCATAACCCAAGCTAGAGGAAGATTAAGAGGGGATTTAAGTCAATTATATCTTTATTCCAATTTGATTTACGACACACAAAGACCCGTCCCAGAAAAATATTTGAATAGACCCCTAACCGCAGAAGAAAAGAAGGCGTTATGCGAGGAAATAAGATATTTAAGTCCGAAAAACCAGCCTTATATGTGGGTTAAAGTTAAGCCTTACTTAGAAATTAATGGATACAAAATAACGGATAAAACCATAAAGAATGTCAGAGTATCAATAATCGAGAAACCACAATAACTTTCCTTTTATTCCCTAATTTATTACATTTTCAGTAAAATCCCTAAATAATAAAATTCCAATAAATGTTTTTTGATTTGAAATGCGAGAACCCGACACATAATTTGTAATATTGGACAAAGCCCCCTTCATAAAATGCCTTAAAAATAAAAATCAGTATAATTTAAGACTTAAAAATTCTTAAAAAACCTTAATTATGTTGATTTGAAAGGGTAGAATTATGTTGAATAATGAAAGGAAAAGAGTTAGACCGAGGTTTAGCACCACTCTAAATTATGTAGCCTTACGAGGTTTGGAAAACACGACCGTAGGGAGCTTTTTGGAATTGGTAGGCAAGGTTATTTTGATTGACGGCAAACCCTTTGAGGAAGCAACCTATAAATCAGCCGACGGCAAGGAGCAAAGCTTAAAGCTAACCACAGGGAGAAAAGCCGATTTTATAAGACTTATTGAACATTATGCCATTATTGAATTTATAGGCATAAAATGCCACATTGTCAAAGTGTTTGATGAAAGCGAGCAAGGGGAACTACGAAACATTTTATTACAAAAGCGAATAGATAAGATTAAGCACAATTAATTTCTATTTGTTTTTACAATCTCGAAAACTATATTCCATTTTACTTTGAAATGTGATATAATAGTTGCGTGATTGTAAAAACACTTCTTTTCAGTAGTGGAAAGGGAAGTGTTATGTATCAAAACGGAGCTTGTTATATTAGGGTAAGCACGGACGACCAAATGGAATATTCCCCAGACGCTCAATTGCGTTCGTTAAAACAATACGCAAAGTCAAATGGCATAATCCTAACAAATGAATACATTTATATGGATGAGGGCATTTCGGGCAAGAGGGCAGATAAACGCCCCGCATTTATGAATATGATAGCCACTGCCAAAACGAAACCTAAGCCATTTGATGTGATTTTGGTTCATAAATTCGACAGATTTGCTAGGTCGAGGGAAGATAGTGTTGTTTATAAGTCCTTGCTAAAGCGTGAAGCGGGGGTTAAGGTTGTTTCCATAACTGAAAGTATTGAAGATGATAAGTTTTCAGTTATTTTGGAAGCGATGTTGGAAGCGATGGCGGAATATTATTCTCTTAACTTGGCAGAGGAAGTCAAGAAGGGAATGACCGAAAAGGCTAATCGTGGAGAATTACAATCAACACCCCCATTTGGCTATAAAGCCGAGGGTGGACGACTTGTTGTCATTCCCGATGAAGCAAAACTGATTAAATTTATGTTTGAACAGTTTGCCAGCCAAAGTATGGGCTTTCGCACACTTGCCACCTACCTGAACGATTTAGGTATAAAATCCAGACGCAATAATCCATTTGAAATTAGGAGTATTGAATATATTCTTAATAATCCTGTTTATATCGGTAAATTGCGATGGACACCCACGGAAAAGGTAAGGCGGAATTACAACCATCCCGATACCATTATTAGAGATAGCATCCACGAACCAATTATTTCTTTCGATTTGTGGGAACAAGCCCAAGAAGCTTTAAGGATTAATAAGGAGCTTTACAAACCTTACGAAAAAACGAATACACCAATTAGAAGCTGGCTAAAAGGACTTGTAAGATGCGGAAATTGTGGAAAACTCTTAATTTCTACAGTCAACGGCTTTCAATGTAATGGGTATTCTAAAGGTATGTGTAAACCTAGCTCCAGTATTATATCCAAAAAACTTGAAGGGATTGTCTTGGAACAATTAAAGACAACTTTTAAGGATAAGTTGGAAATAAATATTGCTCCAAAGACAACCAATCCCGCCATAGCAAGCGAGTTTGACTTTCTAAATGAGAAGTTAAAGAAGCTGGAATCTAGAGAAAGTCGAATAAAGCTAGCTTTTCAAGATGGGATTGACACAGCAGAAGAATACAAGGAAAACAAACTGGAAATTACCGAGGAACGCCAAGCAACGATTGAACGGCTGGAGATTATCAAAGAAGAAGCCATAAAATCCAAAGGTGAAAAGGGTTTTTATAAGGAAGTTGAGGGCGTTCACGAACTTTTAACAGACCCCACCGTGGATATGGAAATAAAGCATAAGACCGCTAATTTCCTAATCAACAAAATCACTTTTACCAAGCAAGAAAGATTGTTGGAAATCGAATACAGGTAAGACATTTAACTACAACAGATATACAATTAGTATAATAAAAAATACTTATTATAAGTCTACTGGAAAATATAGGTAATACGTCTTAGAGGTCCTGATGGGGAGTTGGCGGCGGCAATCCGCTATCTTTCCCAACGTTTTACCATGGTGACAGACAAAGCTAAGGGAATTTTGAACGATATTGGTACAGAAGAACTAGCCCATCTAGAAATGGTTGGGGCAATGGTTACACAATTAACCCAAGGTGCGTCTGCTGCTGATATGCGGGCGGCTGGACTTGACCCTTATTATGCCGACCATGGCACTGCCATTTATCCCCAATCTGCGGCGGGCATACCTTGGACAGCGGCGAATATCCAATCCAAGGGCGACCCCATAACTGACCTTTACGAGAACATGGCGGCGGAGCAGAAAGCACGTTCTACTTATGAATATCTACTAGACTTACTTGATGAGCCAGAGGTACGTGAGCCAATCAAATTCCTGCGGGAGCGTGAAGTTGTTCATTTTCAGCGTTTTGGTGAGTGTTTGCAAGAAGTTGAGGATTATCTTGCTAGTCAGCGGTATTTTTATAAAAGATAGCTATAAGACGCCTTCCAAAATGGGGGGCGTTTTTTTGTTAACAATTGTATGAAGTGATATATAATAAATTTATCCTAACAAAGATGGTATGGTTGCAAACTGATGAAAAGTGGACGGAACATCTTTTGTTGGAACGAGGGGGTGCTTTTTTATGGGGTAATTTGCCTCATGCCACGAGAGCAAATCATGCGAGGGTTTTCACTATGTTGCAATTTTCCCAATAAGTTTTTCATCCCCCAGTTCAATTTGACACTGGTGGCTTTTTATACTTGACATAACCCCCTTGTTTGCGGTAACATATGACTAACAAGAAAAAACAAAAGTTAGGAGGAAAGTTATGTGTAAGAAAAAATCTGGCGTGTTAAAGGGATTTGTGGTCGGTTTTGTTGCCGCCCTTACCTTGTCTGCGGTCGTTGTCACTGCAAACCCCAACCTCGCAGGCGCCATTTTTGGCGTAAACATTAGCTTCAACGGTCAAATTCAAGAATTTGACGATGACAGTCAGCCATTTATGGTGGGTGGCAGGACTTTTTTGCCCGTCCGTGAAATTGCCTATCTGGCAGGGTTGGATGTAGATTTTGACGAGGAGACCAATACCGTCTTACTTACAACCCATGGTTTCCAACCACCCCGCACCCCTGTCACCCGACCAACCGCTGGCGGTGGCACAATTGAGGATACACTTGCACTTTTCCCTCAGACATTTGTAAACGACAACCCACCCTTGCAACGGGGAGATGCGGGGAATATCTTACGTATAGGCGTGCCGTCTGATAGTCCGATGATGGGGTTGTTAGGGAGTAATGTTATAAGCACCACCACAATTGATGCCAACATGGCTTCGCTTGCAGGAACAGGTTGGTCGATATTTTCCACCAACGAAGGGCGTGCTTGGGGCAACACAGGCATTGCCAGATACAGCGTAAACCCCGAGGGGATGTACATGGACATTACCCTTGTTTACGACAATGTTTTATGGCATGACGGTGTACAGCTAACACTTGACGACCTTGTGTTTGCCTTTGAAGTTATTGCTCATCCAGACTATAGCTGGGCTGGTGGTATCCGATGGAACGCTCCAAACCAGTCCATACGCGGGATATGGGAGTACCATCGGGGCGAAGCTGACTATATATCTGGTCTTGTTTTATCTGACGACCAAATGAACCTAAGAATTTATTTTGATAATTTACCACCAAGCCATACCCATTTTGGCGTCTGGTCTGTACCAATGCCACGTCATCACTTTGGAGGCGTGGCTGTCGAGGATATGCCCAACTCCCCTCAAATGTGGGCAAACCCAATTGGCTGGGGACCGTTCTATATTTACAACATAATCCCTGGTGAAGCTGTACATATGAGAGCTTTTGATGACTTCTTTGCTGGCGCACCTTTACTGGACGGCGTTACCAAGGAAATTGTAAGCTTCTCCATCATTCCATACGCAATGGCAACAGGTCATTTTGACTTAATATTCGGTGGTTTTCCAGTAAGCCTATTCCCTTATTACGATTTATCGAATGTCACTTTCCTTAGCCAACTTATAGGCAATTACACTTTCTTCGGCTTTAGACTGGGGTATTGGGACGCAGAAAACAACACCAATGTTACGCATCCAGCAAATGACCCGCATCGTCCAATTTCTGATGTCCGTTTACGCTGGGCAATGGCATATGCTATCAACCAAGAGTTTATCAACGAATTTGTATTTGGTGATTTTCGTTTCGTTGCAACATCAATTATAAGCCCATTACATCCAACATATCAAAATACTGACCTGGCAGGTTTTCCGTTTAACCCAGACAGGGCAAACCAACTTCTTGACGAAGCGGGATTTGAATGGGGTGCTGATGGATACAGACTTAATCAGGCTGGTGAGCCATTTACGTTAATCTTAGCCTTCAATGAAGCTGGGGCGAATGATATAGTTGCCCAATTGGCAATTATGGATTGGTCTGATGTGGGTATTCGTGTGGAATTACTTGACGGGCGTATGCAGGAATTTATATCTATGACTGATATGCTTACTTGGGACACAGATATGGGTGAGGTTGACATTTATTTCGGTGCATGGGTGCCTGGTTTTAACCCTAATCCAGAAAGTAGGTGGGGGAATACCCAACACAACCGTACCCGCTTCCAAACCCCTGCCATTAGCCAAATTTTTTATAATCTTTCATCCCCGCAAGCTTGGGATGAAGAATTCAGAATTGAACAATACCATGAACTGCAACGTCTTTTCGACCATTACTCGCCCATAATCTTAAACAACTGGCGTATTGACATTGTGCCAGTAAACAATCGTGTAATTGGATACACCACCCTAATTGGTGACGGAATTACTGATTATGGCGGTGCAATAGCATGGCATAGAGTTGGCGTGTCTGCCCCTGCCCCCTATGCCGAATGGGGAGGACACGGGACAATCCCCAACTGGAATATGGGACAAAGCCAAGTACAAAGCTCGCTGGTTGGAACTTGGAGGTGGGAAGATAACCCATACTTTTATATGATTTTTAACACTTTCGGAACTGGTACACGCAACTGGGAAGGCAGCAACAGGATAGAGCATTTTGACTGGTGGACAGGCGGCTTCGGCGACCTTTTCAAAGATATGCGTGATGCGAACGGTCACATTTTGAGTGGTGACGACTGGACATATACCCTTGTAGGTGACGTTTTAACCATTACCAGCAGAAATATACCAAACCTGACATTTAGATATATCAGGTACGAAGGAGACCCATCAACAACCAACTCCAACCGTGAATTAACAGGACAATGGAGGTGGCAGGAAGATGATTATTTCTTCATGGTTTTCAGCGAACACGGAACAGGGCAACGCAACTGGGACGGTATAGAACATTTTAGTTGGTTTACCAGCGGAAACCTTTTAATGAAAGATATGTGGCATACATTCGATTTCAGCGACTGGTTTTTCACGATTAATGGTGACGTTTTAACGATTGAAAGTGTTGACGACCCCAGCCTAGTTTTCGTTTATATCTGGTATGGCGAAGTCCTTGATAGTTCAGGCAACGACATAAGTTGGGAGAGTATATTTAACCAACCCATGCAAGTTGTGACAGACCAGCTAATAGGTGACTGGAAATGGCAAAACGACAATGGCTTTTTCCTCACATTTAACGAGGATGGCACGGGGCAACGTAACTGGTCTGGTGACACAGACAACTTCCGTTGGTCTGCTAGCCTGTTCTTCATCACCAAAGAAATACTGGACGATGAAGGTAATGTAATTTCAACAGAGGATTGGTGGTGGAATGTTTTTGGTGACACCCTATCCATAACCCACCGCAATATCACATTTATCTACATCAGACAAGAAGTTATTTGATATGAAATACCGCCCTCGAAACATTTTGTCGTGGGCGGTATTTTTGTCAAGTTCATTTTGTTGGTAAAAACATCAAGCAAAGTACGATTGACTGTTTGTATACTTTTTGATATAATAAGCAGGTGTTATTTTGGCGAGAAATAAAATCCAAAGGAGGATGATGTAAGTGAATAGAATTAGACCTCCCTGCTAATCCTCTAGCAGGAAGAAAATTCGAGGTCCTCCAAATAAATCTTTGTTGTCTATTTTATCAAAATATAATTTGGAGGAAAGAAAATGAAAACATTTAACGAAAAGGCACTGTATATCTATAAATTTATAGGTCAATGCTTACCCATTTACGCTTTTTACCCGATTTTGTTCCTTGAAAGGGGCATAACGGTTAGTGGTGTTGCTGTACTTATTGCACTTTGGAGTGTATTTACCATAGCGTTTGAAATTCCAGCGGGCATTTTGGCTGACAGGTGGAATAGGCGAAATATGCTTGCCATAGCGGCGGTGTTACAAGGCATAGGTTTTGTGATATGGTTTTTCTCACACACATTCTTCATGTTTGCTCTTGGGTTCTTTTTCTGGGCTATCGCAGGGGCGTTTACATCTGGAACAGAGGAAGGTCTGATATACGACAACCTTAAAAGTGACGGGCGTGAAGATGACTTTACCAAGGTATATGGTAAGTCTCAATTTTTCGCAGTTATAGGTGTTCTTGTCGGCATCGGTTCGGCTGGTGCAATCGCCATCTTCGTCAGTGTAGAAGCCATTGCCATAATATCCGCTGTGATATGTTTTGTCAACGTACTATTTGCCCTAAGAATTAGAGAGATGAACCTTTATTCAAAAGGGAAGGACGAAAAATCTGCAGGGGTTTTTGAAACACTCAAAAAGGCTACCTCTTTTATTAAAGGAAGTGGTCTTGCACTTGCCTGCATTTTGTTCTTGGTGCTTTTTGGCATAGGGGCATATATGGACGAATTTGATGCACTCATTGCCAACGAATGGGATATTAGTGCATTGTGGGTCAGTGGTATTTTGGTGGTAAGGTTTGCTTTTACCGCCTTGGGTGACATTCTTGCACCTATGGTAGAAAAGAAGATAAAATCTGTTCGCCAGATACTTCTTATTAATGTGATTGCGTGCGTTTTGCTAGCCGTATTTGCTGCAATATGGAACTGGTATGCCCTGTTGTTTTTCGGCATCGCTTTTATGCTGATGGCTATTACGCAAATTTTACTGGTAAACGCCTTGCAAAAAGAAATAAAAGAAGAAGGCAGGGCGACCGTAATGTCATTTTTCAGTATGGGTCAAAATATCGCTATGATTATTCTTAGCTTGGTTTTTGCAGCACTTCTAAGTATAATCACCTTACAACAAACCTACATCATCATTTCTATTTATGGCATCGTAGGCGGTTTGGCTTTCTGCCTGTTTTTTGCAAAAATCAAGTCGAAAAGAACTTGATTTGGCTAGATTTTGGTTTTTGTGGCTACATACAACTAAAAAAGAGGTGGTCAAATGACCACCTCTTTTTTAGTACATAAACTAGTTTCCTCCAGTCCCTAATAGGGCATCCAACACTGGGTTGCTTCCGCCACCTCTGCCACCTCCAGGCAAAGGTGTCCCACTTATAAAATCTCTAAAAAATATACCAACCAGCTCGTCTTCGCCAAATGTGCTTGCCAAACGGCTTTGTATGGCTTCTCTAGCAATTGTTGTACCGTCAAAACTCGAGATTTGCTCATAACTAAGAGAGGATAATGCTGCATATACCTCGTCATACAACCGACTGTTGCTTACATTTCTTGCAGAGCGGTCAACCTCCAAAACAACCCTAGCCCCAAACAGATGGGTAGAGCCGTCTTCCGAAATAATACGTGTTTGCACGTCTGGAACGCTAAGCATTTGTGTGGGTGATAGGCTACGTTGGTGATTTACCACAAAAAATGCCCCAATCACCAAAATGACCGCCAAAATCACTAATATAATAGTAATTTGCCGTTTATTAGCAGTTTTTGTTTTTGAACTCATAGGACAACCTCCAAATTATCTAATTTCGCTTTGAGTTTGTGAACCTTCGTTATTTGTCCCAAAAAATTCTTCGAGGGTGGCACGGGTCACATGACCTGCGAGATGGGACATTAAACGCTGGTCGCTGTGTGGCATCATTACATAAAGTGCGATTTGAGGGTTTTCCATAGGAGCGAAGCCACCATAAGATGTATGGCTAGCCCGCCCGCTGATTTCAGCTGTGCCAGATTTTATGCCAACTTCTATAGGGAAGCCAGCGAAAGTACCACGACCAGTACCAATACCGCTTCGTGTCACCATGTGCATCCCATGGTGAATTGCATCCCAATGGGCATCGTCTGCATATAATTGATATTCAACAACAGGTTCAAAATTGGTGACAGTTCCGTCTGCCGCCACCATTCTATCCACTAGGGTCATTTCCATGCGTGTGCCACGGGTTGCAAGGGTTGCCATCACTTTTGCCATGGACGTGGGCGAATAAGCATTATAACCCTGCCCAATAGACACATGGCTCGTCATACCTGCCGTCCAACTGCCAACACTGCCCTGTGCTTGGCGGAAAGCTGGAGAAGCAAGGGCTGGCACATCATTGTTAAGCCCAAAAAACATACGGTTTTCACCCACCTGCACCCCTGTTGGCGTGCCAAGACCAAGGGCTTCCATGTAGTAGTTTAAGGTGGCTATACCTTCCAAAGTGCGCCCGTCCCTTGTGTTGCCCAAATTCCAAGCAACACGGTTAAAGAAGTAGTTGCAAGATGCGGCAATGGCCTGTTCCAAATTTACACTGCCGTGACGGCTGTGACAACCAACATAAGGGCGACCAGCTTCACGGAACATTCCGCCACAGAAAATTCTGGTTTCAGGGGTTATAACCCCTTGAGAAACCCCTGCAAGTCCAGTTACCATCTTAAATGTGGAACCAGGTGCAATGGCTTCTGTGAAAACACGAGCCAGCTGGGGACGGGTGGGGTCTATGTTCAATGCGTTGATATAGGTATTGTCACGCATATGAGGCAAGAAGTTGTTGCCGTCAAAAGTCGGGTAGTTTACCGCAGCGATAATACCGCCAGTGTGAACACAACTAATAGCAATACTGCCCGTCGCAGGGTCAATATTTGCCATTTGCGGGGTTAACTGACGACCTTCAACCAGTTGTATAACAAAGGCTTGGGGGGTAAGTTGACCAGCCCGCAAACGTGCCTGTTCGTATGGTGCAAATTGGATAATTCCCTGCTCTCCCATCACCTCAAGCATGGTGACAAGACTGATGCGATTGTTCAAAATATTTTCGGCAATAAATTCGTTAAGGTTGCGACGGAAGTTGTCGGCATTATAGTCAATTTCACCATTAGACAATACGAAGCTTCGCACCTGATAAGATGCCGGAAAATCTTCAGGGTCATATGTGTCCATAATTAACAAACTGTTGATATTGTTGGATGTTAGCGTTGACGCAATCACCTCTCTGGCGAATGTTATGCCTTGGGAACGAAGGCGACGCAACAAAATTTCAGACAAATAATCCTCTAAAATATAGTAAAGGTTCTGCTGGAGGGTGGCATCAATTGTTAAGAAGATGTCATTGCCAGCCACGGGTGGTTGGTGGTCGATTATACCCACACGGCGTCGGTTATTGTCCACCTCTATCGTGGTAATGCCACGTGTCCCACGCAAGTAATATTCAAAACTACGCTCTATACCTACAACACCAAACAGGTCATTAGCAGTATAGCCCAGATGCTGGTTGGCTTCCAAATCCGCTGGTGAAATGCGAGTTAAGTAACCGATTATATTTGTCAAATACCTACCCATGGGATAATACCGTAGATAGTCGCTTGCCACATATATACCAGGCATAGCGTGGCTAAATTCTTCTAAAGCGGCAACGGTGCGACGGTCAATATCAGTGGCAAGTGGGATTTGGTTTACATTCCAACGCTGCAAATACAAAGCAGAACGTAGCAGGAGTAGTGTGTGCTGGTCATCACGGTCTAAAGTTGTGGGTATCTGAAAATACTCCATTAGGGCGTTGTAGGCATCTGTGGCGTTCAGTTCTTGGTTTAATCCAAAATCGTTAAGCCAGCGACGCTGGGTGGCTTCGCTTGTAACGGTAAAAATTCGGGGCGTGGTATCGGATATGATAAATTCCGCTTCTACACGAATTTCCTCGCCACCACTTTCCATAATATCCATAAACAACAAAAAAGCTTCGTTTAGGTCAAATTCCCTCCCCCACACTGCATCAAAAACCACCGAAGGGTCCATCATCACCGTAAACACAGGGATAGAGACCGCCAACGGACGACCGTTGACATCAAAAATTTGCCCCCTTGGAGCATTTGCGTAAATTGTGCGGGCAAAGGTGTTGGTAACAGGTATGTGATACGTACCCTCCACAATTTGCCTCTGGAAAAGCTGGGAAACCAGAACTCCAAAACCCAGAGCAACAACCACCGCCAAAATAAACATTCTATTTGTAAAAAATTTTAATATTTCAAAAACTTTTTCCCTATATTCGTTCATGAAACTCACTTCCTTCCTTCAAATTTATACTAGCATCAAACAGCTAAAAAGTCAACATAAATTTAACCACAAAACCACGTGATGTTTATGTCGAAATTTTTATTACGAAAATAGGAATACACTGACACCTATTTCCAATTTTATCCAATAATGTTATGGTACAATCCCTTCATACATAAGACTTGTATCAAAAAGTCTATAAAATTTTGGAGGGAAAATTATGAACAACAACACATTTCAACTACCTACAAATATTCGCCAAATCGGCACAGCTGGAGATGGGCTGAAAATATATGTGGAAGACTATGTTTGCTCCTACCTGCGTCAGTATGCCGAAAGTGGTGGACATACGGAAAAAGTTGCTTTTTTGGTGGGTAAGTATATGGTAATTGACGGCGAACCTTATGTTTTTGTAAGCGGTGCAATCCAAGGCAAGTTTAGCGAGTACAAAGATAATATGGAAAGTTTTACAGACCAAAGTTTTGATTATGCAGCGGACGAGCTGGACAAACACTTCCCAGGCTGTGAAATTTTGGGATGGATGCAATCCCAGCCAGGTTATGGAATTTACCTTAATCCCAGCTATGCAGATTACCACATGGCGAATTTCACCCGTCCGTACCAACTGCTTTTTGTAATGGACCCTGTGGAAAAGTTAAATATGTTTTATAGTTGGAACAACGACATGACAGGCATTGACGAAGCCACTGGCTACTTTATCTATTACGACCAAAACAAAGGTATGCAAGATTATATGAATGACAACCGAATTAGCCGTGCCAAAATAGCCAAGGCAACCAAACCCGTGGAAGATGTTGTTCCAATGGCGAAAAAAGAGGAGACTTTACCAACCACACGTCTGCGACTTTTTGAAGAAAATAAAGACAAAAAGCCAGTAACAGCAACAAAAACCCCAGCGCCTGCACCCAAAGTTAGTGGCGAGGGCAGAGGTGGTCGGTTCATGGGTGGCTTAAAAACCACTGCAACCCCAGAAAAGAAGGAAGGGCGTAGCGTGGAGGATATGCGTCGCCAGTCAAATCTTTTAATTGGCTTATGTGCCGTGCTTTTTATCACTTCGTTTATTATGGGAGCGGGTCTTTTGCAGAGCGACGGGCGTATTGCGGCTTTAGAATCAGCAGTAATCACAATGGATAATAATAATTTGATTATTGCTGACCAAATTCGCCAAATGTCTGCCTTGCCTGTGTTTGCACAAACTGGATTAAACCAATATGCCGACCACACAGTGACACCAGCAAATCAAAACCAGCCAACACCAACACAAGAAAACCCACAAAACCAAGCACCCGCACAGCAGCAACCCCCGCAACAGCAAACACCGACCCCTCCACAACAACCGCCAGCAGAAACACCAACACCACCAGCAACTGAGCCAGAAGATACCAATGTTTTTGACCCAGACCCCAGCGATGTGGTTGCAACATGGGCAAATGTGCCAGAAACATATACAATTCAGCCTGGTGACAGCCTACTGCAAATTAGCCGAATTTTCTTTGGTGACGGTAGTATGGTAGACCGTATAATGGAAGTAAACAACATACAAGACGCTAATCTGATAACCATTGGGCAAGTTATCATTCTGCCTAGATATTAAAATAACACCATTGCAGGGATACACTCTGCAATGGTGTTATTTTGTTTGGATTAATAGCCCATTGAAGTTGTTGATTGTGTGTTGCTTGACGTCTGTGCTGATGAAGAACCAGGAAGCTCACGCACGCTGGCTGGGTTCATGTCAACGCCGTAAGCAGGGTTGTCCTGCTCTCTTTCGGGGGCAATGCTATCATAATCTTTGGGGTCTTCGTTACGTTGGCGTGCAGACATGGCAAGTTTGAACATGCCAGGGCTTTGCTCCAATAAAAAGTCCTTGTCACGCTGAGGGACATTGTCACCACGTTTAATCCGAGTTGCAATTTTCATGGCAAGGCGTTGGTTTCGCCAATACTCCACCTGTGCCTTTGCTGCTTCACGGGCATTTGCTGCATCTTCTCGCATACGACGCATTTTTTCCCTTGAAATTTCCTGTTGCTCACGAAATTCTTGAAGTTTTTCTCTAAGTAGGGCTTGGCGGTCGTCACTTTCGTCACCGATTGAAAGCTGGGTGGCGGTTTCTGCCGAAGTTGTGTTCACGGCGGGGTCAGGCTTTTTGCGTGGCTGGTAAGGTTGGATTAAATTTTGGGTTATTGGGTTTACCATAAAGCTAAACTCCCTTCAAAATACTCTTTAGGCTATATCGGCATTTTTTGGACTGAACTTTAGTAACCCCAAAACCCATCTTGACAAAACAGGCAAATGTAAGTTAGAATGACTTTGACCTTTCATGTAATTGATAATAAGTGGCATCACGGAGGAATAATATGGCTTTTGATGGAATTGCTGTGTCTGCTTTGGTGGCAGAAATATCAGATAAATTGGTGGGCGGACGGATTGACAAAGTGACCCAGCCCGAAAAAGACGAAATCGTGTTGGCAGTGCGTGCTGGTGGAGCAAACCATAAGTTGCTTTTAACGGCAAATGCAACCTTCCCACGCCTGCATTTTACAACAAAGCACAAGGAAAGCCCAGCGGTTGCCCCTATGTTTTGTATGTTGCTTCGCAAACATATTCAGGGTGGTCGGATTGTGGAAGTTGCCCAGTCGGGTCTGGAAAGGGTTGTTAAAATTCATATAGAAGCACTTAATGAAATGGGTGATTTGACTAAAAAGACTTTGATTATGGAAGTTATGGGCAGGCATAGTAATATAATTTTGGTGGCTGATGGGGTTATTTTGGATGCCGTTAAGCACATTTCTGCCAGTGTTTCTACCATTAGGCAGGTGTTGCCTGGTCGAGATTTCGTGGAAGTTCCCAGCCAAGATAAGCATGACCCCATAAACACTGATGAATTTGAGTTTTATGAGATTTTGGACGGAAACACTGTTGCGAAGGCGATTTTCCATAACTACACAGGTATTAGCAGCTTTTCTGCTGGGATAATGTGTCAAATGGCTGGTATTGACCCCAGCATCCAAGCCAACACGTTGGAAGGAGAACAAAAATCTGCATTATTTCAAGCTTTCCAAAAGGGAACGGGCAGAAATTTTGAATCTTATATATTGTACAACAACCAAAAAAACCCGCAAGACTTTGCCTTTTTTGGGCAGGAGGTCTTTGGGGAGGAATTTACCCAGCAATTCACTTCCCCGTCAGAGCTGGTGGAGTATTTTTACGGTAGTAAAGACACCGCTGATAAAGTCCGCCAGCGTTCCCAAGATATGCGGAGGGTGGTACAAAATCTAATTGACCGCTGTGTTAAGAAGGTTGACATTTTAGCTAAAACACAGGCGGAAATCGCTGACCGTGATACCCTGCGTCTTTTTGGCGAGCTTATAACAGCCAATATTTATGCAATTAAGGCGGGTGCGAAGTCGGTGTCTGTGCAGAATTTTTACGAAGAAGATTTGCCAATGTTGGAAATTGAGTTAAATCCACAAAAAACCCCAGCAGAAAACGCACAGGTGTTTTTTAAGAAGTATAATAAGCAAAAGCGTACAGCGGAGGCTCTTGTCGTACAAACTGCACAGAATGAGGAAGAACTGACATATTTAGAAGCCGTAATGCAAAGTATTGTGCAAAGTGACACGGTATCTGACCTTGTGCAAATTCGTGAAGAATTGCAAGAGGAGGGTTTTATAAAGAGGGTAAAATCTAAGGGTAAAAAGAGACAGGAGGTCGTGGTAAAACCCTTGCACTTTGTGACATCCGACGGTTTTGAAATTTTTGTGGGCAAAAACAACCAACAAAACGACCAGTTGACAAAATCTGCTGACAAGGATGATATTTGGCTGCATACTAAACATATCCCAGGTTCTCATGTGATTTTGAAAGCTAAGGCGGGACAGGTGACGGATGTAGCATTAGAAGAAGCAGTGAATTTAGCGGCTTTTTATAGCAAGGGTAGAGGGGGTTCGATGATTCCTGTTGACTACTGTCCTCGCAAAAATGTGAGGAAACCCGCCAAAGCCAAGCCTGGAATGGTGATTTATGATAACTATAAAACTGCGTACATCACCCCCGATGAGGAGCGAGTGAAGGTGCTGACACAAAATTGACGGGGATTTGCATAAGTAAACACACTAACGGTAGGGGCGGGCATTGCCCGTCCTAATTATGCTGACGATACCGTCCAATCCCAAAGAAAATTGCCAGCAGGCATGGGACGGGCAATGCCCGCCCCTACCGTTAGTGTGTTTGTGCAAAATTGTGAACAATCGTATATTGCTTTTGCTTATTGGTTGACCTTTTGGTTGATGCCATTAATACGTTTTCGCCATATAAGATATTGAATAACCCAAATTTTAGCAAAAATCAATATAAACACGGCGAAATATATAATGAACCCCATTAGGGTGCGTTCCATCCAATGCCCGAACCACGCAACAGGCATCATTGTGGTAGCAGATATTACAAAATGGGTTATTGTTTGGCGTGCAATGCTCCAATCTTCCATCTCCCAAATGACACTCGCCGCCGCAAAACTGCCGCCCAACACGGCATACAGTATCACGTTAAACATAACAGCATTTAACTCGCTAGTGAACAGTTCTGCCATTTCTGGCACAACAGGCACGAAATAACCATCACCCATTGCCAGGGAAATAATTATCGACACAACAAAACCCATAGCAATCCCCAGTGGAACACCCAACAATCCACGCAAAACAGCTTTTTTCTTCATAATAAATCCTCCTTATATTCCCAATTTTTGTTTGATTTTAGAAACATACCGCCGTGACACATAGGTTGTTGTGCCATCCCTAAACTTTACACAAATTGTGCCTGTAAAGCTTAGGTCAAAACCCTTAACCTCTTTCAGATTGATGATTTCAGAATTTGAAATGCGAACAAAATTTGCGGGCAGTTGTTGTTCTAACTCGTAAAGTCGCCGACGCATGGTATATTCCCCTTCGCTGGTAACGGCAAAAACCTTTTGGCTGGCTGCATAAAATCGCACCACCTTGCATACATCTATCACAACCATACCACCATCCCGATAACCCACCAAAACAGAAGGAGTGTATTCAGAAATTTTGCGGGCAAGCTCCACCACTTCATCAGTCATCTCACCCGCATGAATTTCTACCCTTGCTTCAACACAACTCGCATCAATTTTTATTTCGACCCTCACCGCATCACCTCCTAAGCAAAGTATAATAAAAACCACCCACGAAATCAAGGGATTTTCGATAGGTGGTCTTTTTGAATACACAAGTGGTTACATAGACACGGATTTAAGCTCCAAACGTAGCTTGTCTGCTATTAATGCGATAAATTCGCTGTTTGTGGGCTTGCCTTTGGTATCGTCAACTGTGTAGCCGAAAAGGTTGTTGATGACATCAACCTTGCCACGTGACCAAGCGACCTCAATGGCATGGCGAATTGCCCGCTCTACACGGCTGGATGTGGTGTCCATTTTCTTGCCGATGTTGGGGTAAAGTTCTTTGGTGATGAAGTTTAGGATTTCCATGTTGTTAATCGCCATTACAATAGCTTCTCGCATATAGTGATAGCCACGGATATGAGCTGGCACGCCAATTTCATGCAAAATACTCGTTACCTTCTTTTCGATATGAAGTTGGTATTCTGCGTCGTTTTCCCTTTGTTTGACCATGTCTTCTTCATTCTCCATCAATTGGCGGATGCGTTTCACCAAAATTTCAAAATCCATGGGTTTTAGCATATAATAATCTGCCCCCAAAGCCATGGCGCGGCGTGTTATCCTGTCTTGGGACACTTCCGACAACATGATAAACACTGGTCTTTTCTCCAACTTTTCGGCTTTTTCCAAAACACCAAGCCCGTCAATTTGGGGCATGACAGTGTCTAGTATAGCCACATCAAATTCCTCTGTGGACAGGGCTTGGAAAGCCTCCATGCCGTCATGTGCCACCTTTGTCACAACCATGTCATCCTCACGGTTGATGTACCCCGCAATGGTGTCGTTCATTTCCTTGTTGTCATCGGCAAGAAGCACCCTGATTTTCTGTTTGTTCATAATAATTTCCTCCTTTTAATTTTCTGGTAATAAATACCATTTATCTGATTATAATACATTTGCTCACAAAATGCCAGATAATTCCATCGCAAATTTCGATATTTTTCGACACTTTTCTGCATTATTTTATAACCACTCTTAAAGTATACTACAATTAAATTAAAAAAGCAACAAAAATTTGAAAAAAATTCTAAGTTGTGATAAAATTAGACAAAGGATGTGAGAATATGGTGTTTTCTAATGATGGCGGCAAAGTTAAAGCCGTTAACTTACAGCAATTTAATATTGGAGAGATTTTAGAATGTGGACAATGTTTTCGTTTTGAGAAAATCGAGGAGGGGTTTTATAGCCTTGTAGCGTTTGGGCGTGTACTTTTTGTGAAGCAAGAAGGCGACTGTGCAGAATTTTGGTATGAAGACCAGAAATTGGATTTAGCAGAGTTTAATGAACTTTGGGCGGATTATTTTGACCTAGAGCGGGATTATGGTGCTGTACAAGCGAAAATCGCAACAAATGACCCCATTATGCAACGTGCAGTGGATTTTGCTTCAGGCATTCGTTTGCTTAACCAAGACCCATGGGAAATTCTGCTTTCTTTCATAATAAGTCAAAACAACCGCATACCTCAGATTAAGCAGGTTATTAAGAATATTTGCGATGCCTACGGCACAAATGCCGCCTTCCCTACTCCAGAACAGTTGAGGGAAGTTGTCGCCGAAGATTTTCGGGCTTTGAAAACTGGCTTTCGGGATAAATATTTGGTTGATGCGGTTGCACATGTTTTAGCAGGGAATTTCCCTGTCCAGAGGGATGAAACGGTTACAACGGCGGATTTGCGTCAGCGATTGCTGGCTGTTAAAGGCATCGGGGAAAAGGTGGCTCATTGTATACTGTTGATGGGTTATGGCAGGTATGACAGCTTCCCTGTCGATGTTTGGGTGCAAAGGGTTATGGAGCGGTTATATTTTGATGGCGACAAAACCAGCGTAGCAAAAATGCACGCTTTCGCCTCTGAAAGATGGGGCGACCACGCCGCTTTCGCCAACCAATACCTATTTCATTACATACGCATGAACCCAGATGCGGAAAATCAAAAATAGAGTTTTAGAGAGTATTTATGAGCATTTGCGATTTAAGATTTTAATTAATGCGATTTTGCCCAAAATCACCATTTGCAAATTCTACCCCATCTGTTAAAATAGGAATGTTGTTAGCACTCTATTGTGAGGAGTGCTAATCCAAAGTAAAAATTTTAGAAGATTTAGGAGGTAAATGTATGACTTTGAAGCCCATTGCGGATAGAGTTGTTCTAAAGCAACTGGAAGCCGAGGAAACCACAAAAGGCGGTATAATTCTTACCAGCAAGTCACAAGAAAAACCACAGGAAGCCGAGGTTGTGGCTGTTGGTCCTGGTGGTATGGTTGACGGCAAGGAAATTAAAATGGAAGTTACCGTTGGTGACAAGGTGATTTATTCCAAATACGCTGGCACAGAAGTTAAGCTTGGCGATGACGAGTATATTGTTGTGAAACATAATGACATTTTGGCTATTGTCCAATAGTATAGGAGGATAAAAATGGCAAAGGAAATAAAATTTGGAGTTGACGCTAGAAATGCTTTGGAAGTTGGCGTTAATAAGTTGGCAGACGCTGTCAAAATCACTCTTGGTCCTAAGGGACGTAATGTGGTTTTAGATAAAAAATACGGCACACCACTAATCACCAATGACGGTGTTAGCATTGCAAAGGAAATTGAGCTTGAGTGCGCTTTTGAAAACCTAGGTGCGCAAATCGTTAAAGAAGCTGCCACCAAAACCAATGATTTGGCTGGTGACGGCACAACCACCGCTGTTGTTTTGGCACAAGCCATGGTTGGCGAAGGTTTGAAAAACATCGCTGCTGGTGCAAACCCAATCATTTTGCGTAAGGGTATGCAAAAAGCCACCGATGCGGCCGTGGAAGCTATCAAGTCCACCATCCAAGCGGTTGATGGCAAAAACCACATTGCCCGTGTTGCCGCAATTTCTGGCGGTGACGAGGAAGTTGGTGCAATGGTTGCCGAAGCCATGGAAAAGGTAACAGCCGATGGCGTTATCACCATTGAAGAATCCCGCACCATGAACACCGAACTTGAATTAGTTGAAGGTATGCAGTTTGACCGTGGCTACCTATCCGCTTACATGGCAACCGACATGGAAAAAATGGTTGCAACCCTTGACAATCCACATATTTTGATTACTGACAAAAAGATTTCCAACATACAAGACATTCTACCACTATTGGAGCAAATTGTACAAACTGGTGCAAAACTACTTATTATCGCTGACGATGTGGAAGGCGAAGCTCTCACCACCCTTGTGTTAAACAAATTGCGTGGCACATTTACCTGCGTTGCCGTCAAAGCCCCAGGCTTCGGCGACCGCAAAAAAGCCATGTTAGAGGACATTGCCGTGCTTACTGGCGGACGTGTTATCACCGAAGAATTGGGTCTGGACTTAAAAGAAGCCACCCCTGATATGCTTGGTCGTGCCAAGTCCGTCCGTGTTGAAAAAGAAAACACCATCATCGTTGGCGGTGAAGGCGACAAGACAGCAATTGACGCACGTGTGGGTCAACTAAAAACCCAAATCGAGGAATGTACTTCCGAATTTGACAAAGAAAAGTTGCAAGAGCGTTTGGCGAAAATGGCTGGCGGTGTTGCCGTTGTTAAAGTTGGCGCCCCAACCGAAACCGAGCTAAAAGAGAAAAAACTTCGCATGGAGGA
>Ga0123352_10002180_pt1 | contig 27048 bp, 15 predicted proteins | sample TergutLab28metaG_FD_89700 | JGI IMG/M metagenome (GOLD analysis project Ga0123352, IMG submission 89700) | Labiotermes labralis P1 segment gut microbial communities from Petit-Saut dam, French Guiana - Lab288 P1 | ecosystem: Host-associated > Arthropoda: Insects > Digestive system > Gut ... | reverse complement strand
TTTTTTTTGTTTTTTTTTTTTTTTTTTTTTTTTGTTTTTTATGTTATAATAATGTAAATAAAATAATATATCCCTCTTTTTTTTTTTTTTTTTTTTTTTTTTTTACACTAAATGAATTATTCTGTTGATTAGTTTTCATGGCTTCACATAAAAGCAACAAAATCAGTGACTGAACAACAGAGGTTTATTGTTAGTCCTTTTTTTAACAAAAACCCTGGTTGTGAAGTACATGTGTGCGAATTTGAAGCACTAAAGAGCGCAGTTTTGATTGTCTGAACATCCAGTGTGTTGGCATTACTAAGTTTTTGATAGTCTCCTGTCATTTCACTTGCAGATTTTGGCCCGGCCAGCACTAATAATGAGTGACATTCATCGTCATGTTTTGGTGTACTAGTTTACTAATGGATTATTGTCTGCATGGCGTAAATGGCAAAGGCTTTCTGATACTGATCCTTGTATCAAATTAAATTAGAACTAGAACTGCAAGCAGTAGGCTAGCATTGTGAGATTAAACAATTTATTCTTGCAGAAATGGCCTTGTCACAGCCATATTGCAACTAGTTAATGAGAATTTCATTGTTACAATATTCATTTAGTGCACCTGCTCTCTTATTATGCCAGTTACACATAATTTTTCTCATAACACTATGTGGTTTAGAAATGATGATGATGACACCGACAAATAAGATCTCGGACTGTACTTATTTTTTGTGCAACATATTTTCTTCAGACACTGTCACATGCTTATTGTAACATCACTTTTATTGTTACGTGTTGCACCTTTGGTGTTCTATTCTGGTGGTTGAGATTTGACACACAGGACATCTACACTATAAAGATTCCTTTTGGTATGGAATAATTTTTCTTCCCATTTCCTTTTCAAAATGCCATCATGACATGTTGTTCTGCATTGTGATGGAAATGTGCTGAGGGATCTTGGAAATCTTCCTTCTTTGCATATCACTATATTCCATTTTCATGTTATAATATAATATTCTACATATTTAGTTAAAAAACATTATCTCCTGCTTTTTGCTTCATGCTGTTTATGAGTTAAATATTTGAACGAGTATCCATCACCTTCTGCATCATATCAGTGTAAGAGTTCAGTGGCATTCGCTTTCCTTGCCTCTTCATGTGTATCTATCAGCATCTGTGGCACCTAATGTGCATACATCTCTTCAAGAATTTCCATTTTACTGCCATTTTTGGTTATTCTGATTAAAAAAGAATGTAAAGAAATGAAGATTAGGATATGTTTCTGTATGATTACCTCTCATTTTCAGCTTATTGGTCCCCTTTCCATGTTTAATGCCTGCCACATCATCCCCACAGTCACCACACCTGCCACATATCCCCATAACGACCATGCCTACCACATCATCCCCCATGGTCGCCATACCATTCACAACGATGTACTTGAGATATCTGCTTTTCTGTACTCTAGGTACAGCTTTGCAGCATGCTGCTTATCCATTGCACTGTTCTAGATGCCAAAAGCTTGGGCATACACAGACTCCTTGCACTTCTGATATTGTTTGCCCGTAATGTGGACAACATGCCGAGGGCTGCTAAATTGTGTTAACTCTTCTGGAGCCCTCATATCCAGCTCACCAGATTGCTCAATCTTTCCATAAGAGAGCACAACACAAAGCATATTTTGTAAATAATGCCTGTCAGTCCATGTGGCATGGAAAGCTACTTCCTACCGAAACCTAATTTGAAGAACGTTGCCGACAGTCAGGCTTTTGTTCCATGCTCTAATATTTTTGAAATGACCACCCGAACTGAAAACTGTGTCATAGACCTACCACTGCTAGTCATGAGATTTAATCCTCATCAGCCACAGACGTTTCCATAACTAGTAGAGCCACCAATCTATGGAAATGATTAGAAAAGTCATGTAGGCTCACTTCACTTTATACTTAGGATTCTGTATGGGGTGAACCTTATATTTTCTATTTTAAGTTACGGCTGTGATACATGTGCTCTTCATCAAGAATATGACACTTAAATTGCAGTAAAAGTATAGTTACAAAGTTGAGCAAGACAACTTCAGTAAAGATTTTCTGAACATAGTTGAATGTCTAATGACATGACAAATAGAGTGACTGTAAAGTAAACACATTTTTACATTCTTATAATAAAACCAAATAGCAGAACCAAACCAGTTCTGTCCTGATCCTGCCTGCAAGCTGTCAGCAAACCTCTGTGACATATACCACTGCTGTGTTTACAGTGAAAAACTCCTGATGATGGACAGAGGAACTGTCTGAAACATGTAGAGTTTTATTCCAAAAATAAATTTGAGAAATTAGTGCATCTGGTTGGTTTTATTATAAGAGTTTATCATGATGCACGGTCACCAGAACGTCACATTTTTACAGTTTCATGCTGACCGTTGTTTCTAAGTGGGACTGTTGTGAAAAACTGCACTTTATACCAGATGGGGAACCACTAAATTTTACATTTTCTGTTTTTGCATGGCTTGGCAACCATTTTCCTGGTAATTGGATTTAATGTCAAGGACAAAAAAGTGTACTCTGAAAAGACCTGGTCTCACTACTTGTGATTTATTTATGTTTGGTTGGCCCAATGAGGAAGTCTGCTTTTCAAACCAAAGAACAATGGATGAAGGGGAACAACAGATTTGGGATACTTTTGTTGATACTCCTCTTCACTTCTTAAGAAAAAGTATTGGGTCTGAATTTTCCAGATTACAGGAGTGTTGCAAAACTCTGGAGCCTTTGTTGAAATTTGATGCTAAATGGTAGTGAATGGGCTTTAAAATTATGTAGGCTTTGTGACAATATAGCATTCCATTTAGGAGATATAATCAATAGCATTATGTATTTACCTTACAATTGCTCTGTATACAAACAGTCATTGTTAGCCTTTCTGGTAGACAGTAGGATTTAGGCATGAGGCATAATAGCACTGATAGAAATATGGATATGCTTAGTGACTGTGAGTGAGTGAATGAGCGTGTGCATATGTGTGTGTGTGTGTGTGTGTGACATCAGTGAACAGTGAACATAGATATTCATTAATATGTGTAGTGTTAATATTTGGAAATTTTAAGTGTTAAATTTTCCTATTTTTACTTTGTTCTATACATGTGCTAGTAATTAAAATTTCATGCTACAGTAGCGGAAAGTTGCAAATGTACGTATGCAGGGTTCACACCTGTATGCACCCTTCATTAATACTTAGTAAATATTTGTATTTTTTACAGAAGTTTCATACATTTACTCCAAGTCAGGGGCATAGCTACCATAGAGCTGGAGTATGCAAAGCATATGGGCCCGTGGATAAACGGCATCCTTGAGCAAAAAGAAAAAAATTACACCAACACAACATCGTTCACCGTTCAGGCAAATTCGAGCATATTCACAAGAACTCACAATCACATGAATATGCGTCACGATAGCAGTACCATAATCATAGTACAAACCAACCTTGGTTACAGTCGCAAAATTTATTCTTCCTTTACAAGACAGGGTTTTGCTGGATAATTTATAGAGGCTTACTTTATTTGGGGACTTCTGGATTTAATTGTTACCATTTTCTTAATAAGTGCCCAAAACTTTAGCGTGGCAAAATTTTGGGAAAAATAGAGTAATTTTGAATCTTTCATAGCAAAGTTTGTTTGTTGGTTGGCCGTGCTGATTCTGCATACAATTATGAGAAACAAGGTTTATATAAACAGAGTTATTAATAAACCAAGCCTATTTATGACACTTTTATAAAAGTGGTCATGTACCATATGGGTACAACCACGGTCCATCTGTAAGCTTTGCATAGGGCCCCAAAAGTCCTAGCTATGCCACTGCACCAATTATAAACAAATTGTCTGTTTTAAGTATCTACAATACATTTCTTCTGGAATGCATCCCTTGGCTTAAAAAGTCATATCTAATATGCTGCATCTGTCTGGATGGTCAGTGGTCCTGGAGCCCTTCACATCTGGTTGTTTGACCCATATCTCTTCTCAGGTTGGGTGTTGAGTTGTCTCATTACAATACTGTGTCTTTTATGAATCAACTGTGTTAGATATTATTCATATAATAATGTGACATCAGCAGTGCATTAAGTGCACATTTCTGGAAAATTTACCAGTCACTACGTGTTAGCTGGTAATTCAGTGGAAACTCATCCATGAAATTGATCGTGTAATCACTAGTTTTTCTAATTATTCTCTCATGAATGGAGTGCTGGTTTTATATATAACTGTTATCCATGGCGCTGTGACAGCATAGGTGATTATGGGTCTTACTACCACATTGTATAATGCAGGTAAACTGTAAAAGGTAAAATTGTCCCTGGCAATGATGCTGTACTTTCACAGATGACAAGTAATGAATAATTTTAATTCTGAGAACGGTTTCCTTTGTGGTACTCTCAGGGACACATATTATTCCTGTTTGTTTTCACAGACATTTTGCTCCTATATTTCTCTTTTCTGAGGTGTCAGTGCGATATGTGGCAAAGTGTAATAGAAGGCATTATCAGTTTTTTTTTTTATCACAGGGCATTCCAAAATGGACAGGTTTCTTGGAAGGGGTTGTAAATTGGTTGCCAGGTGTACGAAGAAATTTAGCAGCTTTTCCTGTGGTTCCCTGTTTCACTTTTGTTGATTTAGTGCGTTGTAATGTGAATCCATTGGCTGGAGAAGAGCACATGAAGGAACTCATCCAACAACTGCAGCTTATGGGCGAGGTATGCACGTGTATGTACATGTATTTAAGAAGTGTTTCCTGGTGAAGATTAAGAATTAAAGTAAGATAGACTTCTGTTGCCATTAGAACAGGTGAAACATGTATGTGTTTTATGCTTCTCATTGAAGAACTGGTATCAGCTACTACTATTTAGTTGTGACCAGGAAGTTGAGTTCTTGCAAACAATATTGTAGTTGAAATATAGTTAGAAGTAGTGTGGCAGAACTGTTGTTTTGTATGGGTGTGAAACATGGTCAGTCACACTGAGGTAGGAACATAAGCTCAGGGTGTTGGAGATTAGGGTGTTAAGGAAGATATTTGGGCCTAAGTAGGCCAAGGTAACGGAAGATTGAAGGATACTGCATAATTAGGAGCTTTATGATATGTATGCCTTACTGTTTATTATTAGGGTAATCAAATCAAGAAGAATGAGATGGATGGAGCATGTACACATATGGGGGAGAGGAAAGGTGTAAGTAGGGTTTTGGTGGGGAAACCATTTGGAAAGCCTAGGCATAAATGGAAGAAAATTTTAAAGTGGACCTTAAGGAAATCGGTTGGAAGGGCACGGACTGGATTGATCTGACTCGGGACAGGGACAGGTGGCGGGCCATCATTAGTATGATAAAGAACCTTTGTGTTCCATAATATGCAGAGAATTTCTTGACTGCCTGAAGAACTGTTAGCTCTTCAAGAAGTACTCTGCTCCATGTAGTTAGTTAGTTAGTTAGTGAGTTAGTTAGTTAGTTAGTTGGTTAGTTAGTTGGTTGGTTGGTTGGTTGGTTTGTTAGTTAGTCAGTCAGTCAGTATATCTGTCAGTAGTATGGTGAACGAAAAGATAACAATCAAATTTTGTTTTCTAAAAAAAAAATTACTTCTTTAATTATTTGTAGACATTTGTGTTATTGTAACCTTTGAAATTTTGTAATATTTCTTACATACATCACACTTTCATCTGCAGGTGGTGTACATCAAATCTCAGCACCAGGATCTAGTGTGTTTGCAACCTTGCTGGCTCTGTAGCAATGTGCTTGGTCAGCTACTGTCCCTGGATTTTGTGGCTCAAGCTAGAGTGACTGGTTGTTATACTGTGGATGACTTTCAAGTTGCGTTCTCTGAATGTGATGCTCTTGATATTTTGCAAGTATTAGAAGCACTGCAGATATGTACTCAGGCAAGTTGCATATAATTTTTGTAAATTATTCAACACAAGAACTAGTTATCAGGATATGAAATTTGAGGTTTTCAGAGCAGTGAAGATTTGGATTGCAGTCTTCAAAGTTTTGATACCACATAGTCTTATGGGTGGTCACTGATGTTTCAGATTGCTTTGCCTCACTCATCTTCTACACTGAAGATGGCATATTATAAGTTCTCCAAAAGTCAGTGTTCATGCACTTGATTATTTACTGTCAAAGTCCTGATTAATGGTATATTTTTCTGTGTTTTTTAATTTAATAATATTATTCTTTGTAATATATCACAAATGGCCTTTAAATTACGTTCTAGTACAGTGTGAGAACGATGATGAGTTAGAATTTGAGTTTCCATGTTACAACTTTGTGGAAACACTTGATGGACTGTGGGATGCCTCTGATCCCCGTTACCATGATCCAGATAGCTGCTATGGTGGAGTGAAACTCAAGACACCCCCAGATACTTTTCATCTTATACACAGCATTTTTCCACGTATACAGGTTAGACACATCACACATATCCTTTTCTGTGTTATAATTTGTTTAGCCAGTGTTGGAAGTAGTGAAAACAGGAAACAGGATGATACCGCCAAGTGCTGAGTCTTGTACAGTTGTTTAAAGATGAAAAATACTCATGTGAGGGATTTGGAAAGTCCTTGCCCTCACAAATAAACGATAAGCTAAAATATTTTCAGATGTTCTTTAAGCTAGTAAAAAAGAATACCTAGTGTGGTGGTCATGTCTGTACAACTCTTTGTCCTGTCTGGAACCTAGCATCAAAAAATTCAACTTTTAAATGGATTATAATGAAATTTTGTATTGAGAGACTGTAACAGAAATCTCTCAACCATCCACAATTTTGAATGAGACTGGATAGTAAATAAGAGACATTTTTCACAGAGGCACCAATACTGCATTACATATCAGAAATTACATAATTCAGGAAGATTATAGTTTCACTTTTATTTTGAAATTTTGTGCAGTTGATATGATTATTTTCAGATATTCAATAAACCGTGCATATTCCATGTAAATTTTGCCCACTTGCTTTGATATAGGACCAGTAGTTGTGTTACATAATCATGTTTTTATAGCATTTATGACTTGCTTCACATCCAAATGCCATATGGCTTTCTTATGGATCAACAGAATGTGTCGGTACTCTCTTATATGCATATTGTGTATATGGATATATATTTATATGTGTTGTGCTATATGTGTAATTATGACTGTATGCATATCTTGGGATCGATGGAATGTGAGAATAAATTACAATTACAATTACAATAAAATGTGGCTGTATGGACTTATATGTGTATGTATTTGTGTATGATATGTGTATGTATTTATGAATATATGTATGTATGTATTTATGTATGTGTGTGTATTTTTAAATTTCTTTGGAGACTTTTTACACTTTATGGCTTAGGAGCATTTCAGACTAAATTTAAAATTGGCACAAAATAATATAATCCACAATATGAGAACTGCATTCTTCTGAGTTATTATGCAGCGAGAAGTGGTGCTGCATAATAATCCAGAATAATGAAGATCTCATCTACTTTACAGCAGAAGCCTGAAATTAAGCTTAATCCACAATAATAATAATAATAATTGAGTCCATTGTTCCTTCTAGAAACATAGGTTGTCTATAAGTCCTTTGCACTTCTGTCTATCGGCTGCTAAGAACCTCAGTTCATTCCAGCTTCTACCCACTTCCTTAATTATCGAACTTCTCCAGCTGTTTTTCGGTCTTCCTCTCTTCCTGTTTCCCTGAGGGTTCCAAAGTAGGGCCGCCTTTGGTATCTCTCCATCCTATTTTCTTAATGTGTGACCAATCCATCTAATTTTTTTTTTCTTATTTCTAAATTTATATCTTCTTGTCCTGTTACTTTCCATAGGTCCTTATTGGAAATGATGTTTGGCCACCATATTCTTAATATATATCATAGACATCTATAAACAAAGGTTTGTATTTTATGCTGGATTTCGTTTGTAACAAGCCAAGTTTCACATCCATACAATTCCACAATATGTTATCTTAATTTCAAAAGCACAGGAAGTAAGAAGCTAACCTTGGATATATTGAATTAGAGTTTGTAAAATTTTGCATTTGAGAAAGGGGAAAATTGAAGGGGTGATGATTTATGCTCTAAGATTTAATGATTCTGCATCAAAAACTGCAAGCTACGGAAGGACTGTGAGCTAGGAGAATAGTGGTGTTGTGACTATGAAGCAAGAAGACGAACACAAAGTTGTTGTTGAACTCCATATGTTATAACATGAGCAGCTAACAGAAATGTTAAGGTTGTAGATGTTACCATAACTATGTGTGTTTGGGCAACCTTGTTTACTATGAAGGAAGACAGGTGGCAGGTGATATGTAAAGGTTTTCAAGATATTACCAGATTTTACCACTTTACCTCACATGTGGGGAAAGAGTACCCTGCATGGCAATGTGGAGTTAATTAGGCTAGGAGAGTCATGTATTTCCAGTTCTGCATTACTCAATGTTAAGTGTTTACAGGTCCAGCTACGCAGAGCTATGCAAAGTCTTGGTGACCCAGATAGTGACCTCTACCAATGGTTTGAGGGATCTAAGTTATGCTCAGGTCTTATTGAAAGTTTAATTACACTAGAAGATGATGGAGAAGCCATTGAAATGAAAGTTCGAGGACCACCATCTTCGGAATTGGCTTGTTTCTACTTCGTAGAAGAACTCCTTGGCATTGTTGATCAGGTACAGTTGTAAATTTTTAAATTCAGTTTATCAGAACTCGCTTGTATTTGGTTATTTTTCTGCTGAATATGATAAGATATTATAATTTTTCAATAGACAAGAGCATTTCATTACTACAAATATGACATTTTCAGGTTTTGCTTGAAATGAGCCCAGGTTTACCAGTTGAGAAGCATGTTTTGAGCACTGAGCAGCTGCGTCTCCACAGTGATTTGGTACATTGTTGGTCACCTGACCAACTTATGGCATGCATTCTGCAGCCATCTGGCCTCAATTCCAAGCTGCTGAACCCCCTTACAGGGAACTATGAGTCAGTATTGGATCTAGTCGGATTTGGAGCTTTTGAGGTAAACATGACCATGGTATGGTAACATGATGGTGTGATATTTACATATAATAAGTGATATGTCTAATAGCGATAACTTAAATATGTTTGTGAGGGGCTAATAGTTGAAGAGCTAGTCAAAAAGTATATCAGGAGCTGAAAGGTTCATGAAACAATACCTTGGGCCAGATTAGTTCAGTCCACTTTGGCACACACCATTGCTTATGATTTGTTTGAGTCACATCTTCCCATAAATCTTCCAGGCGGTCTCTTTCCTTCAGATTTTCCATCAAAGTCTTGTATGCATTTCTCATTTGCCCCACGCATATTACGTGGCCAAACGTATTGGCTTGCATGAGTTGACCACCATAATAATATTTAATTTTAAAGCTCATAATTGTGCAGTTTCTTCTCTCAGGATGAGAGATAGTTTCACACCCATATTAAAGTAAAATCATTTTGTGATGTATTTTCATCTAAATGCATTTTGATTGCCAAAAGCAAGGCAAACTATTTCAGTATGAATATAGTAGACATTCTCTCCAATTAATCTGCTCCTAATTTATTCATTGGATTAATTTCAATTTATTACTGTCAGTCCAAAATATTTGAATATCTTTATGTGTTCTCTATCTGTGCACTTATGTAACAAACTAAAAAATGAACACCCATAAAATATGTTTGATCATATATTAATATTCACCAACATGTTTCCATCACTTCTGCAACCATCACCAGGCTGTACCATAGTGGAGATCACTTAAGATTAGGGTGTAACATAATGGAGATAACTTACCACTAGCTAGTCTTAAGCAATCTGTGCTATGATGCATATCATTTCTCAACTAACAGGGTGTATATCAACTATAAACAGATGAGTATCAACATAAGCACACACACACACTTCTATCTGTTTTTCATGACAACACAATTTTATCTGTTTTTAATAACATAATTTGACATTTTATAACTATAGGAAGCACTTAAGGTTTGAACTGTAACTGTGGTTTTAGCTATGCATTTATTTTGTCCTGCATTCTGGTGATGGTATATGAATATGTACTTCAGTTGATGATAACAGTATAATCAAATGGCAGTTCTGTTTTCTATGGTGTCTTAGTTTTCTCTCAGTAAATTAATATCATCATTGCAGAGCAGGATCTGCTGTGGCCCATTCAGTTCCATTCCCCACTAATTTTCTTAGATTAATACAGCTGGTAGCAGAATATGTGACAGGATTGGTCTGGGATTAAGTTAATTAAAATATCCTCATTACGCAGCATCATAGTTTGTGCATATATATATATATTGGATGTATAAAACAGGACAGCGGATGCTAATAACAGCACCAACTTTCCAAACCTTCCACCCAGTTTTTTATATCTTTTTCAACTTTGGTTTGAAGTTGAACTGGTCAGGAAAGATACATTAATGTTTCACTGTGTTGGTGAAGTTGTGGTTCACCAAAATTGTGACGTAATGTTTATCAGCATTTATAAGTTGAAGGGTATTCCATTAAAACAGTAAAGATGGGAACTGTATATTTGAAAGGCAGGAATATGAAGGTCAGTACAATGTGTTAAGAGATAAAGCTGTGCAATACATTTCTGCCCATTTATTACATTTTGAGAACATTCATACTAATTTATGTAGTAAGAGTATAAATGTATATGAGAAAGAATAAGTTGTATGGTGGAATGTTGATGTAATAGCTGTAAGTGAATTTCTTAAATTATCTGTCTGTGCTCATTTTGGGTCTGAAGACTGGTTAACTCACTCACCTACTGTTACAGTTATTCAAGCTGTGAGTAAAAGAAATGTATCTTTGCTGTTTAGTGTAAATAAATGTGTATCTTTATGGGCTATTGCTTGTTGAAGTTCCATGGGTTTTATACCAGATTCATACAAAAATTAGAGTTAATAATCCAAATAACGAAATGTAAACGTGATTAATATTTTTTCTTATTTTTTGAAAATACAAACCTCTTTAGAAACTACAAATTTTATGTTTGTGAATAATAACTCTGTACTGTAGAATTTATCAATGTGTTTTCTTTACAGTACATTTTTCAGTGATTCAAAATTTTCTTCAATAATCATACTGTTACCCCTGAGGTAAAATTTGACTGTCAGCCTCCCTGATGTAAATCCTCTTTTTCTGTGTGATACAAAAGATAATGTTGGTATGTTTTAATGCAGGTGAGTGAAGTGTTACTGACTGGAGATGAACTACCTGTCACGGCTTTATCAACTGTCTGTCGGCAACAGTTGTGCAAACTCTTGGATCCCCCTGATCCAATGGGAAAAGACTGGTGTTTGCTGGCTGTGCAATTGGGCTTAGCAGACAAAGTTTCATTGCTGGATGCAGCTGGAAGTTCTAGCAGTCGAACTGCTAAACTTTTAGATGAGTGGGCTAGAGACAAGTCTTCAGGAATTGGTAAGTAAATACACTGATATGAATTATGTTATTCAGAGGGGAATATAAAGTTGCAACAGGTGCAGAATCGACATTCTTCTGTTTTTCAAAGTGCTGCCTAAGGAGGAAAATCCATTTTATCACGTTTTACAGTGCTTTTCTTTTCTTTTGCTCCTCTTTCTGCCACAGACTTCTTTAATTCTTCATGCATGACTTACTCCTTCCAACCACAGCCACAAAAGAATGACTTCTTTTTTTACATTTTTTTTTTTGAAGGCCATGATATGAGGTTCTCATGGCAATTCCAATGAAGAATTAAGTCTTCTGGGATGTTACCCGATGTTGACTGGTAAATAGTTACTGATGTTTCAGAGGAGCATAGTGCCACCTTCTTCAACGTCAAGCATTTGAAAAAGAGTGGACTGCTTGACCCTGAAATGGACGTGCTATGCTCCTCTGAATTGTCAGTAATTATTTTCCCGCTGACATGGTGTAACATCCCTGAAATCCTTATGAGAACTGTTGTGATAACCTCACATCTCACATACAAGTATAATCTTAACTTTGGTACCCAAATTAAATGAGTGAACTAGAATTCTTGTGTAATGCATGCATTGTTTTAGCACAAAAATTTACCATCCATTGTGTATGTTTGCCTTATGCACAGAATTGTAGTAGTAATCTTGTAAATAAAGCCAAATTGGTGCACAATTTTTCGTAGTATGTTTATTTCTTTTCTCTGCATGTTTCGGGCGACTATGTGCCCATCATCAGGAGAAACAACTGTATTTATGCAACACTTAGTACTTGTTATTCTGTATGAGTTACTGTCTGGTATGCAGGGTGGAATTCATAAAATTGTAGCTGTAAATATTTAATTCTTTTCAGGAATACTTACCCGCACGTTGCAAGATTTAGGTCGTGATGATGCTGCAAACATTCTCTTAAGAAGCGCACCTCTTTATCGCATCGTTCCAACCCCAGTTCAACAAGATCCATCTACTAATGGTTCACACAATTTGTGTTCCAGTATTTTGTGATGATCGCATAACGTCCTCATATAAGATTCAGTTATTGCATCAACAGTGTTGCCCAATTACAGCAAGCTGTATCACCACTTGAATGTGAAAACATGAATATCATAAAAGTGTCACTTGGAATCATCCCCTGCTTCATGTGTCCAAATATCTGATCTTATGTACAAAAATGAACTTTGCTTTTCCAAGCTGCTGTTTTATATTCATTGAACTACAACTACATTTTTATGATAATCACAGTAAAAGGGCCACTCTGATTTTTGCACATTGGCTACAGGTTGTCCATTTTAATAGGAAAATGATGAGAACAAGTGAAGGTTAATTAATTTTTTACATACCGTCCTCTGGCTCTGTCTCCACAATGTAGGCAAGGTACTGCTTTTTAACAGATTATTTAACAGGTGTTATTCATGCATTGTGTTGCTGCTAGAAGAGGAGTTGCAAAACTTGACAGTAGGTGGCTCCATTAGGGAACCATTATGTATTACTAGACCAGAGCAATATAGCTATCCACGTGGAGTGGTATAAAAATCTTTGGATTTAAAGTGTTAGAGAAATTTCTGTACAATCCATGCACCAAAACTCAAGCACTTAAAATTTGTGTGAGTTTGAAACTGGATTGATGTAGGCATTCAGCAGGCATCATAATTCCAGCCATTCATCATTTCCTTGTGTTTGTCCATATGTGTCTTTTTCTATATTTTTTTGGCTTCAGCACTGTTGACATTGTGTGCATTGTCATGTACAAGATGCTTATCAGTCTCGAAGTATAACTGATACTGAATTCATTGAGTGCACTTTGTACATCTGTAATTGGTCTGTCATTTTCTTACTGGCTTCTGCTGTCAGCTACCAGGGTTCTGTAGATTCTGGTCTTCTGAGATGTTACATTATGTAGCATGTTATTTAATGTATCCTGAGATTCCATGTAAATTTCAGAGCATGTGAAACTACACTCTCACCCACATTGTGGGAACATCAAATGTTGCATACCAATAATCTGATAATTACTAATTTGTTAAATTGAACCGTCTTTACACAACATACAAATAATAGTTGCAAATCTACAACTGGTTAATTAAGCAACATGTTTCGCCCTTGTTCGGCCATCATCAGGCTTACAGAAAGATGGTGTTAATTAAGGTACATTCGTTCGCTATACTGATGGGATCCCATGGTTTACATGGGATCCCATCTGTATAGCGAACGAATGTACCTTAATTAATACCATCTTTTGTAAGCCTGATGATGGCCGAACAAGGCCGAAACACATCACTTAATTAACCAGTTGTAGATCAGCAGCTGTTATTTTTATGTTGTGTAAAGATGGTTCAATTTAATGAATTTGTTACATGTACACAATGGGATGGAAACAATCCAGTTCAAATAATCTGATAATTACTTACTAGAACAAACTTTGGTCTGTGATGACTCATTTTCCTGAACCTTCCAATCTGATCAAGCAAACTGTTATTTCAATATTGTACATCATAAATACTATTTATACATTCCTGCAAAAATATTCAATTCATGCTATATTTAATCCACATGTGTCTTCAAATTATGGAGGCATATTGCTGTCTTTGCATAATAATATGACATAAATCACTCTATTTAGTGGAAGACAGTGAAAAGCCATAATTGGAGCCGTACAAGGAAATTACGAACAATTGTATGTATGACACCTCCCGCATGCTTACATCATTTCTGATTACAGACATAGGAAATTTTAAGTGCTTGACTTTTGTTACACAAAGGGCACATATTTTTCATGCATAAGGCTACTTTACTGTTTCATTCCGTTAATTTTAAAGGCCTTTCACAGCTATGGCCTGTTGTTTGCCAATCCTTTCATTCAGCACACTTTAGCATATGTTAGAAGAGCAGACTACTGAATTTTAAAAGCTCAAAAATTGTTATGTTACCCCTACAGGCATAGTTACTTACGGAACACGGAGTCACTAGTTTTGCAGCTGTTTAGTCTTTGTGTCTGATTCAGTCAAACCATATAGAGGACTATCCCACTAATTCTGCTAATTGCACATGTAGAAAACCACACTAAAAGTTGCTATATCCAGCACTGGATGATTCAGGAATGTCTGTTAAATGTAATTGTCTAAGAGGACTATTACATTTCACTATTCCACTATTCCATAGCGAGCAGCAGTGTTGTATGACAATTAGAAAAGTAAAATATTGGTGTCTTGTTGGGTATTTTCTTAGATTATATGTACAGTATGGGGGACCGCGGTGGCACAGTGGTTAAGGTGCTGCGCTACAAATCGGAAGGTCGCTGGTTTGATCCCAGCTGGTGCCATTGGAATTTTTCATTGACATAAAAATCCTTCCGATCGCACTATGGCCCTGGGGTCAACTCATTCTCTAACAGAAATGAGTACCAGGAGCCTTTCCTGGGGGTAAAGGCGGCCGGTGCATAAGGCTTACCACCATCCTGTGCTGTTGTCACGAAATTTGGGAACCTTAACTTCCTGGAACCTCTGGGCCACTCCAGGCCTGTAATGGGACTGCTTTACCTTTACCTTTTATATGTACAGTATGTTGTGCTAAGTAGTGATGAAAAGGGGTGAGACAGTGCATCAGGGACAACAGGATGAAATATCAGATGACAAATTAAATGGTTAGATCTGTCCAAGATGTTGGTATGTACACTATGATATGTATATGTTAAGTGTAATGCTCTTAATATGTGGAATATTAAAATATCTGGCCAACCCTTTGGTCCCAGAGGTGTTGGATATTGCAACTTTTTCGGAACAGTTTGTGGAGACGGTACAAATGTTACAGACTGAAGGCTCATCTACATTTGTGGTGTGCGTATAATTATATATGAATACAAGTACCATAATGCACAGTTTAAACACCATAATTCTTTGTACACACAATTGCTCATCCTGTGTTGTGCCACAGTATTTTCTTGTGATAAAAAAAGAACATTATTCTAATACATAACACAGTTCTATTCTACATCCCATTTGATTGTTCCTCAAACATGTCATAATTTTGATTGCCTATACAACAGCGTTATACTCTATTAGGATATGTGACATAGCCTACGTGATTTATTGGCAAGGCAGATTTAAGTATTTTTTTAAAACTTCACTGAACATTTGCCCATAACCATGGTCAGTTCATTGAGACTTTAGGTTCTCATGGTTCTCACTATGAAATTACTGTTTTCTGTGTTGCTGCACTGTGTGGTTCAGTAGAATTATACTCATATTTCAGATAATTCTGCTGCCTTCATTATCAGGGTAGAAGCTTTTGGAAGCTGCAAAAACCTCCAAAATATTGGTAAAATTCTACTACTATACAGAATATCACAACTCAGAAGACAACAGTCTTCATGGTACATTAGTGCAGATTTAATTCTGTGAATTTATGTGTGAAGTAGTGATGCTTCTACTCAAAATGATTCTCAGATCGGATGTTGTCCCCACCTGGCCATTGAGTACCATTAATTATATTTGAAGTAAATTATTTACTTAAGGTGCTTCTAATGTAATATACTGTTAATTTGATCTCTTATAACAATTAGTAAAGATTTCTGTAAGTTACATTTTGAAGGAAGTGCTTGGTTTTTTAAAATTTAGTTAGCCCAGTATAATCATTTTAAGACAAAAATTAAAACAGCATGTAAGAAATGTTATGTGCTTTACCTGTAAAATATGAATATAACAAATGGTTTAATTCTGTTCTTGTGTGAAAATTTTATAATTCCTAAGCAATTGGGTATGTATCTCTAATCAACCTATATAAAAAACACGTTACTGTATTTTGCACACAGTTTTTTATATTCATTAAATTTTTTTTAATGTTGAACATTCCACCATTCAATTTATGTATTATAATAAATATGAAACACAGCAGAACACCAATTATATATGCTCAGATTAACCATTTTCTAGATTATCCATGCATACCTTTATCTTACTACACTCCATTCTTTCCTCATCAGAAGGATTGTTGCAAGGGCACTGTGTTTTGAGGGTCTAACAGAACATTGTCTTTTGGTTCTTCACAATCAGTACTGTTAATGGGGTAGAGTGGGCTGTTGTTCCACTGTGGTCATGGTGTGCTGAACAACTTGACACTTTGCAGATACCACAGCATTAGCTTTCAAATGCTGAATTTCTCAGCTAAGTCCTTCCAATTGTTATCAGCTGATTTCCACCCAAAACCTAACTGTAAGGACTTCATCAGACTGGTAAAATTCATTTTAATGTTCTAAAACATGGAATGGTACCTACATATGAAAACACTAGTTGTTAATTACTATATGTAAATAATATTCTTAGTCATTAACCTATGCACAAACATTATGTACCAGCCTTATTATAAATGTGAAACACACAACTTCCTGAAGCTTTAATTGATGGATAATGATTTAGCACTGAGAACTGTGGACTTCACAACAAAGCTTTGAGAATAAAAAAAGACATTGCACTTCTGCTTCTGCCTAGACTGCCTAGGAATGCTGTATGTAACGTGCAGTTGAGGAAATGGGAACTGCTGACAATCTAGAAGAGGCAAAGGGAACAATAATCGGTTCACAAGAGGCAAAACCCATGTGAGAAAAAATTGACTTCTAAATTTAAAAAACAGGTGTTATGTTGTGCATCTTGTATAAGCAAAAACTCATAAACTTATTGCTTATATACTGAGGGATTTCTGTACTTGGGTCAGAACTGTTTCAAATACGGTGGTCATCTGCCGTGAAAATGATCACTAGTTGTTTGGAGTGGTCACAGTGGCTCACAGAATGAAGGTACCATTACAAACTGTTTCTCAAAATAAAGGCCAGTTTTTAATGTAATAAGAACCAACTGGGCGCACTATTTACTTTCAATTTATTTGACAATTAACCTCTACATGTTTCAAGCAGATTTACTGCTCATCACCAGGAGTTGGTATGTATCATGCGTTTATGTTGACTGGCTGCCAGCACGATCCTGCAAGTAGCCAGCCAACATAAACAGAGGTTAATTGTCAAATAAATTGAAAGTATGTAATGCATCCTGTTGGTTCTTATTACACTAATAATTCATGCTGCACTGTTCACAAAACATTACAAAATGGCCAGTTGTATAATAAACAATATACAGTAAAAGTTTTGTGAATGCATCAAACAAAATGTGTTAGATTTTCTGTGTTGGAGATTATTTGTGTGGCGTCTTCCTGCCATAAACCTATGTAATTGTTACCCTACTGGATACTTTAAACATTTGCCCAGGATTTTTTTTTGTTCCAGCCTGTTTCTTTGAAGGATCTATCAAAAAATTCATTATTTGAATAACTCAAGTATTCTGTTGTTTTAAGGAATTCAATTCTACCTGTTTCTCACATTATCAGAGCAGGCTAAAAAGCTGGTTTGGTGTGCAAGGTAAAATCATAGCTGTCATTACTTTTCCTTTTGATTGTTTATGTGTGAGAGCTGTACGTCGCACCTAAGCAAACCGAGAGTATGTGTGTAAATAGGACAAAACGGAAGTGTATGTTGGTGAATACAAGTAACTATAAGACTGAAAGTAGTTAGCTTTCTTACCGACTGACATACGGTACATTTAGTCTAGATATGTGGTGTTGGTCATGCCACACTGGTGCCGCGTAGCCCGCAGATGTGTACACGGAAATATGAATAGTACTCTGATCCATACAGAGATGGGAATCCGTGGTTACGACAGAAAAAAAAAATGGCTGCCTCACGCGAAACAAACTGTGGGATAGATACCGGGAAGATTATCTGTGGATACAGGTAGCACGTGGCTATCATGCGTGATCTGTGTTTTAATGTGAAATGATCGTTTCACGCCAAAAAAATTTAAAAATCAGGTGATTTGTTGACACAGCGCTTAATTGTGTGATAATAAATTCGAGCGTCAACTGTGCGAGATCGTCCTTCAAGCTTTTAGTTTCCGCGTTTAGCTTAATTGCGGTTAGTTGGAAATAAATAGAGCTGTATAACTGGATAGAATAAGTTAAGTTGGTAATGCGTGGGCACAATGTTGGAGACCCTGCATTTCGAACATACCATACTAAATTGTGCAAGGTTTGTTCGTTATCCGTTGTCCGTGGTAGAAAGTAGTGGCGAAGTAATTGGTTGTATTTTTGTTATGCAGCGTGTAATAATAGCTGAATAAATGTTTTATAGTCATGAGTGAATATTATTACGTTGACGTGTCTCTGTTAGTATATAATTTCAAGTTTTATATCTGAATTGGTAATCAAACATTGCAGGTGCATTATATAAGAATCACGTTCACGTAAGGGTTACTTGTCGGAACTGGCTTGTTTTTTTAACCGCAGTGAGAGTTAATTATGTTGAGGGGGAGTTATGGTATGTAACGCTTTCTCTGGTCACGAGGTCGTCAAGTATGTCGAATCCCTTCATTAGCGTAATTATGCGTTACTGTATAATCTGATAAGTCCTTTTATGTGAGGCATTTGAGGCTTTAAAAAATAACTCTTATTCTCATTGGCATTTTGTGGAACTGTAGTGACTAATTTCAGTCCTGAAGCCAAATAGTAATCGGGAGTACGTAAGTTGTGTGAGATTTGATGCTGTCACGGTGTTTCTGAGGATTTAGGTTTTCTGGGATGTGACAGTGGTTGGGTGAGCAGTTCTTGACGATAAAGCGTCATATCCCAGCATATATGAATCCTATGTGAATTGTGTTGTGAATGGAGTGTTTTCTAAAATATTTGGACGTAAGAGTGAAGAAGTGGGTAAAAAGGATTTTGAGTAACAAAACCTACTAGTGTGCCATTTTTATGTTAAGGTATTACACACTGATGATCCATAGTGGAACGCGGCACTGCGACTGTAAATTACTTATGCTTGTCAGGGAGAAGGTTTAATTTACTTTGCTTTTTCTTTTGTGTTTTTATCAGGGAGCTGGAGCAAGACTCAACTGAAATAAATGCTGTGTATTTCAAGAACCATGTTATGCAGTCATTGAATATTCTCTTTGGAGAGGTTAGCACATAATTACTACATTTTGAATGTGAGGGAATTATGCCTGTATTACCTACTAATAAACTAATGCATGGTGTGGAATCAGATACACTAACAGCAGGTTATAATAATATTTATTAGCTGCAATTGGGTTGTCACCCGGTGGCACTGGTTATTTTACATGTATACAGAATATGAAATTAGTTACTGATAAATTTAAATCGGGAGGGCTGCATGAGAAGCATGTAGTGGCAACTTGGAATCTTGGGAACCATCTCAACATTTGCTTATAGACACAGGGAAACAGAGAAACCTGTGTCAAGGTGGCTGGTTGCAAGACCTTCCGAATACTGACTTCAAGCGAGCAGTTTGGCATCTAAAGTAAAAAGCAATATACACATAGTACAACAAATACACATAAGATGACAACAATACACACAAGATAACTACAAAAATACATACAAGACATCTTAAAATACAACATGTACAAAAGGTAAACAACACCAAGGTAAAAAAGTACCGTATATAGTTTCTAGTATTTTTTTCCCGCACACATATTGTACTCACGCTTTCACCCCAGCCCTTCACTCCTCACCACTTTACTACTCATGTAAACTTTTCCAATAAAGTCTAATTTTTTCCCCCCTTCCCTACACTGCACTTCACTTCACTACACTTTTAGATGATTTTCACTTCATTTTACTTCACTTCTTTACACTTTTATATAACTTACAACGCACATTATCTTCCTTTAACTCGCCTAAATTATCACTTCCCTTACCCTCTTTTTAAAAGCAATTGGTTTGCAGGAGAGAGAGCCTAACACTTCTGCCGGTAACTGGTTCCAGTGCTGGATGATCCTATGCAAAAAGGAATATTTCCCTATATCCGTCCTTTGCCTCCCATTTTTTGTCATCTTTTTTTCCCATTTGCCAGCATATAACGAGTGAAATCCTTATTTGAAGGTGGATGCTAATTATGCCTGTAGCACCTGATCGCTTGCAGTTTTATTATTTGAGGTGTGTGTGGTTATTCATCCATGTGTTTGTCATTAGATGTCCCATTCCTCCTTGCATTTTACCTTGATAAATTGTGATTAGGTGTCTCTTTGTCATATACATATTTGAATGATTACATTTTGTCATTATTTTTAAAGTGTTTCCCATTTGCCTGTTTCTGGGACAAATCATCTTCGGTTATCCACGTAGTGAGTCTTTTAATAAAGACTGCCTACCGAAATATATAATGAACAGCCCTTTTAGGGTGATGTTTATGGCTGAAGCATCTTGGGGTTAATTTAAATACAAGTTGTTAGATTGATATTGCAATTGCACTTAGGTAGTATTATATAAACATAATAGCAAGTATTGTAGGCCTCTGGGTACATCTCTGGTTTTACAATGTTATGAATGCCCAGAAATTTCATGTATCTTTGGAGCTAGACTGAGCCATAACATTATCAGCTGAGTATTGGTTAGACATTCAAAGTTTTTAAAAAATGCTTTTCTTTGCAGGTGGGTGCAAGTATAAGTGTTGATATTTTGAAATATGATCAAGTGTCTCGACGAGCTATTCTGCGTTGTCCAAGTGCCTCATACGTGAAATTACTAAGTTCTTTGAGCTTGTGTGGAGAATACAGTAACATTTACTGTGCATACAGGGTTCACAATACCTCTCCATGTTTGCTGTCATTACTAGGCACAAGCAGAGCCTATAACCATCACTGAATATTCTGTTCCATTTAATTTGTTCAGCTGACTTGGGTCACTTATTCATATATTTAGGACATGTAATGTCTATTCATATTTATTCCTGTGAGAGTGGGGATTTCTGAAATTTAGTTGTGGAAGACGTAGTGAGAAATATTCACTATGCCAGTAACTTTTCAACAAGGTAAGGACACAGTAATTTTTGTCACTAAAGAAGATCATTCAACGCCAAGCACAGTCAGCTTACCAAAAGATGAACCTCCCCCAGGACTGATCTTGCCTGATGGTTCTATCAACTGGAGTTGCCCATGTTTGGGAGGCATGGCAACAGGTCCATGTGGTGTTGAATTTCGAGAAGCCTTTTCATGCTTCCATTATAGTGAAGCTGAACCAAAAGGTAGTGATTGTTATGAGGCATTCAAAACTATGCAAGATTGCATGGCGCAGTATCCTGCACTTTACAGCAGAGATAGTGACGATGAGGATGAGTTAGAAAGTCCAGTAGATGCAAACATTGAAAAAGAAGAAAGCAAAGAGAATAGAGAAACTGCTGTGACAAGTTCAGGATCGTCATCTTAACATGGTAGTAGTTTAGTGAATATTGTGATGATTGTAATGAAAGTAATGAAGATAACTAGTCTGTATTTATCTGTTAGATGGTCATGTGGCATGTCCACAGTGACTATAAATTAAGTCAGCACAGAATCAGCAAGACTTGTGTAATACTTCATGTCTGAAAATATTTTCAGCCTTTGTACTTACTGTGGTCAAGTCTGGTATTAAAAATTGTATGCTTTGCTCACTGGTGTATGATACTGAATTCATACAATTTAAAGCTGTTCAGAGTTTTTTTTTTTAAGCGCCTTAAAGGTGGGGCAGTTTGTCCCTGTGCACAGTACTTGACGTAGGAGATTTCACGTAGAATTCATAGGGCAGTGTTCAGATATCATTTATTGCATAGTAGTAGTTATTAATACTTAATTTTTAAAAATTTTTAAGTGACATCCCCAGTAAGCACATCACTTTGTTTATTGAATACACCATCAGTATCTTACAATGGGTACTAATTACAGCCCCTACTCAGGCCATCATCAGACCATGCATTATTTGGAATTAAAGAAAAACTATACAGTCATTTTAGATCTCTTCCGCTTGACAAGGGAATGAGATCTCGTCCCATTTTTACACTAAGACAACTGTATTTCTTTTTCTTTGATTCTATTTGCCTAAATAGAGGTCGAAACTAGTAACCATTGAAAATTATTTATGGTGTTGCATAATGGCATATTTCATAAATATATAGATAAACTTACAGTTGTGTCAAGGGGACAGGTTCTCTTCCCATTTTTTACACTAAGATGACTGTTTAGCTTTTCCTTTAATTCTGAATAATGCATGGTCTGATGATGGCCTGAATAGAGGCTGAAACTAGTAGCTGTTGTAGATTATGGAAGGTGTTGCTGTGTGTTGGTTTATTAAAAAAAAATTATTACTGTTTAAATTATATAAATCCTCACAGGGGCGACTTCACACTCTGCGCCTCTACTTCAGATATTTATGATAAGTATGAAAGTTCCACAGCCAGAGGTCCCTTAAAATATTTGAACTTGGGCTACTGTAGGCACATCTATTCTACAGGTTTAGAGCAATTTTTCTTTTGTTCATGCTGGAAAATAACCCTGAAATTGAACCTTATCAGTTTGCTCAGAAATAATTAATTGTACAGAACATTTCTACAAAACATAAAATGCAGTCCTTATTAACAAACACAGTTTTTTGTTTACAAGATCTTCTTTAATAATGATTACTTGACAAAGTAAAAGTTAAAATAATTTCTAGGTTTATAGTGTGAGTAGTTCAACAGTCATACACCTATGCAGGCAGTGTTGTGAGTGTTACTTCTGGCATTCCCTTGTTCATTATGTTTTAATGCACACTGAACATTTTTACCAGTAATGATGTTTATTATTAAACTTCTGTTGAAAAGAAAATCAAAATAATGTGATTTATTTTACATACTTAGTATTTTAGTCCTCAGAATTTCAAAATTTCACTTGTTTTCAGTTATTTTAATTCTGGCCTTGAATGTTACCCAGTTTTGTGTGTCATCATGAATTTGCCTCAAAAACTTAGCAACTCAGGTCAGTCTGTGGGTATTCGAAATTCATTCACTGTGACAAAATTTTTTTAATGATGCATCAGTCTTATATGTTTTTATACTTGTATGTAGATATAGTATACTCCCTCTCTGTTTTTGAGTTATACTGTGAAAAGAATGCAACATCACAAATTTGTGTAATTTGACAGCATGACAGTCCAATTCAAGTTACAGGTTCTGAAGTGCCATCACACTGATTGAAGGTTGTGAACTAAAAATTATGGAAAACTGAACTTATCAACTACATACATTTCCCCCCCTTGGTTCATTTGAGTGACTTTACATTGCATTATAGTTTTATTCCATTCTTTCACTTTGTAAAGCACATCCCATAACATTTTAGAATGTATATTGAACTTACAAAATATTATTTTGTAAAACAGTATTACAAAAACATAAAACTTGTGTACATAAAGGAAATGATTCTTTGTGTGTGATTGTGATAACGTGTCTTGCATTTAACCAGTTAAGCTAGCACTGCAGATGCCAGGTGTTTTCAAGTTGGGTGTCATGTTTGTGATCTGTAAAGGATTTAAGTGGGATTTTCACATTGGTTGGTTCTGCTGTGGAGGTTTATTTACCTACATCAGAGGAGGAGGTATGTGAGAAATTGAACATGTATCACACAAAGCCAAATCCTGACTGATTTGCATGTACAGAAATGATTTATAGGTAGTCCTACCCAAAGCCTAATATGCAGTTTGCATTTTACATGTATGCTCACGGTGATTCAAGTGTTACTGTTATTAGACGTTGAAGTGGGGTCACAGTTTGTGACCTTTTTTTTTTTTGTTTTGTTTTTTTGGCCAGTATTGTGTTTGTATATTAACTGCTGTTTTGTTCTTTTAATGAAAGCCAATTAAATACACTTTCTCAAATTTATTTGAAAAGTACATGTTTCCAACAGGTCCACAGTCCATCATGCCCGAAACATGTAGAGTACTTTATCAAATATATTTGAGAAATATTGCATCTCGTTGGCTTTCATTATAAGAATACATAACGATGCGCCGTCCTCCGAATGTCGAATTTTTGCTGTTTTGGTCATGTATGTTGGTAACAGTAACCTCTGGCTGTGTTGGGATTCTCTCAGAGGTGCTGACAGTGATTAGTCTCTGATATGCTGGATGAAAGCGAGACAAGTATTATAAGATTCGAGTGTTAATTTATAAATATTAGGCCATCAAGTTTTCGTGTGTTGGTCTGTGAGGTTGAATGTACGTCTGCTTTATGATAGGTGGGGGTGAAGTGGGTAACTTAAACGCACGTGGCGAACTCTTGCGAATTGGGGTTCGTGGAAGTACATTCGTTCCCTCTTTAAGATGTCGCTGCTGTTACTATGTGGACTTGTCTATCGCGCGTACATCTAATCCGTGATCACCAAGTTGCAAGCCTGGCTGGAAGAAATGTACTACGTTAGTCATGCCAGTCGGCGTTATTGAATGTGTGTTTAATTTTTCTTTCAAATACATTAAAATAGAACTTGCGTGATCCACGTAGAGAATGCAACTGGCCTTATGATTAGGCGGTCTTACAGTTAACGTGTTTCAAGATGTGTATATTTGTAATCTGAAGTTACGTCAATGCCCGTAAACGCCATATTAGACATGTCATGCGACTCGGGAAATAGTTTGTAAAGGTGTTTATTCATACCCAGATAGATGATCCGTGTGTATAAGTGATCGTCTATAGAGGCCACCAACGTTTTACTGACGCAATAGGTTCCGTGTGTGGTCAGTGAGTGATACAGAAGGATTCTAAGAAGGATTTGGTGTTTGTAATGTGAATTAGAAGAACTTGTGTTACTTGGTAACTGAGACCGTGCTCTAGTTGTAGTTAGTGACAAGTTTATAATGGAGACCAAATTGGCGAAGCCTCCGAAAGAGAAAAGGAGGTAAGGGTTAATATGTTCCTGTTGATGGCTGTGTATGTAGGTCAATATTTTAGCTTTCTAGTGTCTGGAAGAATAACTAGATCACTGTTACTAAGGCAAGATGGTGCGTACAGCGTGAAAAACAATCCCGTCCAAACAGGTAGGGGTGTTAGTGAGTTGGCAAATTTCCAAATTCTCCTAAAAACTGAGTTGATGTCCAGAACGCTTGCAGTTATTTGTATTTACAATTTGCTTAACGTCACATGTGGAGTTTTATGAGTTTGTCTTTTGTAATGCATGTTTAAAGAATTTATCTAGCAAACTTTTGTGCTCTTCTTAAAATTGTATTAGAAATCGTTGTTGGCCAGTATAACTTAAAATGGCTACATTTTACCCTTAGAATAGTAGGACAGCGGCAGGCACCCTGCATTTTGGGTAATCATTAGATAGTGTATGATGATTACAAGACAGTTTCACTAATTGTATAGAATTACATTTTTGCAGAGAGACCGTATTACCCCAGTTATTACGTTGTCTTGAAAGCCCGATTATCTTTTCTGCTGTTCACATTAGCTTAAGACTGTGAAATTCGTATATAACTGATAGGCATGTAAGCCATGCTTGTTACTGGAGAAACCTGTACATTAATAAGTTGATGTATTAATGAAAGTTACAGGAAGTTCAACTTTTAAATTGTGGTTCTTGAGGGTTGTCTCCCTTGGTGATCTTTTATGTGAATTTATCTGGTTCTTGTGGATAAGGTGAGGTTGTGATTAAGAAAACTCTGTTAGAAGTCATAAATATTTGGATTCCTGATGATCCTAATTGTGTCTTGATGAACATAGATATTTATCTATTTATTTATGTGCTTGCTTGCTTATGGTTTATTTAACAGTGCTTTCACTAACTTAGTTAATCAGGTATTGAATGACTAGATAAGTGTAATGATTTGGAGGGGAGAGGTATGGAGTAGTTTGGAATAGGCCAATGCTGACATGTACCTGAAGAAAATGAGGAAAACAATGAAAATCTTTGGGCTGGATGGGCAGTCGGTGAGCAGATACTTGAATCTTGTGACCACTAATGTATTAGGATTTGAACCCGCTTGTTTACGTTAATGGTGTTAACTTGCTGGGAGAATGTAAATGTCAAAAAGAAAATGCATAAATTTATGTGCAGGCCAGGAGGAAAATTAATCTAGAGGTACATATAAATAAAATGTGAATGTGCTATCAAACCAGAAGCAGGAATAAAATCAACCTAACCATGTGTAATAAAGCATTTGAAAATGTATTACAAGTCATCATTATTATTTTTATTATTCATTTCAGACGGCTTCTCATCCCCTGTTGTCATGATGTACAAAATAGTAATTTTATATTTTGTATGGTTGTGCAATACAGTATCACACATAGAAAGAATAATGTAAATTACATGTATCTGACAATGTAGTAATGGAGACTCTATTTACACATTGAGTTAGAATTCAGTTTATTTTATAATGATAAACTTCATAATCTGTAGAACCGTGCCATGGCTGAGGTGGTTGTTACCAGCTTCTTGCCACCGAGGCCCAGTTTGATCCCACATCAGTCCAAGTGGATTTTATGGTTAACAAATTGGCACTGGGGCAGATTTTTCTCTAAGTACTTTAGTTTTCCCTTGTCAGGATCATTCACCAGTGCTCCACACTCATTCATTCACTGACAATGGGTAGTCTTCATTGTTGTTATCATAAACTTAAAATTATAATTTATGCATGTCTTCTTGTGTACTATATAATGGACTGAACTTAGAGCTGGGATGGGGGGGGGGGGAGGGGGAAAGGGGCAAAAAAAAATTTTTGCGGGGCCAAAAAAAATGGGGGGTTTGGCCCATTTTTTTTCCTCTGTTTTTCTTTAAA
>Ga0123352_10002179_pt1 | contig 27048 bp, 23 predicted proteins | sample TergutLab28metaG_FD_89700 | JGI IMG/M metagenome (GOLD analysis project Ga0123352, IMG submission 89700) | Labiotermes labralis P1 segment gut microbial communities from Petit-Saut dam, French Guiana - Lab288 P1 | ecosystem: Host-associated > Arthropoda: Insects > Digestive system > Gut ... | reverse complement strand
GGCTGACTGCGCAAAGCGTCACGCAGGCACAGTGAACACTGCATTCCACTGTCAAGGACGTTCGCATTGTCACGTGACGTATCAGCTGTGCAGGTTGCAGTATTTGGAACCGCAAGAAGACCCACTTTTCTCTGGCCATTATCTCCGTAACCGTTTAACTTTTGATATAGTTGTTTTGGGTTATATCGGTATACTTTAACATAAGGAACACTCTCCCGAGGTCTGGTACATTCCTCCTGGGACACCCTGTATATATATGACCGGTCGCAGTGGCCGCGAGGTTGCTCGCTGGGATTGTGGGTTCGAATCCCGCTGGAGGTATGGATTTTGCTGTAAGTGCTGTGATGTCTGGTACAGGTTTCTGTGTCAGGCTGATCACTCTTCCAGAGGAGTCCCACAAAGTGTGATGTGTCCAACGAGTGTGATTGTGAAGCTCCGTAAGGGGAGGCCATGATCCACAATTAGGTCGAAGCGCTTATGCATATATATATATATACTTACACACACATAAGAATAAACAAATCCCAATTTGCGGCTGATCTTCTAGAATGTAATTACTACGTAAGTTGTAGATCGAGTCCAGTTTAACCTACTTTAAGTACCCCTAGCATTCAAAATAAGGTTCTTTGATGCTGCATAATTGTAGCAGGAAGTTCTTATACTTAGACACTGTTATATACCAGTGAGGGCGATGTTTTCTGCAATCGTCCAGACTGGCCCTGGGTTCAACCGAGCCTTTTGTAGAATGGACACCAGGTCTCTTTCCCGGGGTAAAGCAGCCAGGGCATGATGTTGACCCACCCCATCTAGCACTGAGGTTAAAGCAAGAGTACAGCTGTACCTTTACTGCCCCCATGGGCTCTCATGGCCTGCTCTAGGATGAACTTTACCATTTACTTAAACTTTGAACATCATTCCAACTGCTTAAAAACACATTCAACATGAATACACTCTATAAAAATGTGTTCCTAATAGTAAATGGAATAGCTTGGTGATGAAGTGATAAATGTAAGCTGACTTCACATTAAATGCATAGTTCTATGGGCATTTTTATTTTTAAAATTTGGTAAGTCTAAAACACTGCACACTGGATACATGCGGCGTTCGGGCTATGTGGGTGTATTTACAGTTCAGGCTATATAATATGCTGTTGTTTTGCTGTACCCCTCTTTTCAACCCGTCTGCCCACTCAGCACTAAATCACATTGCAAAAACAGTTTCGACCATACCCACAACAGGTTATGGGCCCAGGTACGTGAGATTTTGGTCGGAAACAGTGGCTGTGAAATAGTATTTGTGTAATAGTGATTGTGTCTATAACGTAAAGTGACTAAATAAACTTCATAATGGCCACTACCCGTGACTTCAAAGTGCAAGTTGAAAAGCTTGATGTTATGACGATTGACCTAAATGGAAATGGCAGGTTTTAATGCTTTTGCGTGCCCTTTGCCTAGAAGGCATCACTGATCGCGAAAGTGCCCTGTTCTCCCTGCAGATTCAGAGTCTCAGCAGAAAAAGGAACTAACCATGGTGGTGACAAGATGAAGCCAATGCTGCATGCATTTTTGCATGCACTCTGAGCAAGTCTGTTGCGGAGCCCGTATTGCCTTGCACCAGGGCTATAGTTATTTGGGATAAGCTATATGCACAGTTTGAGCGCAGTAGTAAGCAGCGGCTTTACATTTTCATTGAGTCGTTCTTCCAGTCACAAAGGGACTGCAAGGAAGACGCACGCATGTCGCTAAGCTGCAAAATCTGTCATCCTAAACGACGAATTGGCGAAGTACAGTGAAAATACGCTGTGTGAAGCTATGTTGATTGGTCGAATTTTGTCCACACTTGGTACGGAATACATTTTCAAGGGTGTTCGAGATGCCATTCCTACGAGCAAACAAACGGTGAATTTGTTCACTGAGAAGCTCTGTGCATTTAAGTTGCGAGCTAAAAAATTGGCATCAGCTTAAGCTACGGCATTCGTTGCACATAAAAATGACAAGAGGAAGTCGAATTCTACGAAAGTGAATTCATGTAAATCCACGAAAAGAGGAGCTGATCGCGCAACACAGAAATGTCTTTGCAACCAGTGCAAAGGCTGCGGAGTGTCCTCAAAAGCAGCAGCATGCAGGGGACAGAGATGGTAAATCGGCTGCAAATAAGAATGCTTATGCTTTCCTAGTGCTTGTAATGGGGGCTTCAAGATCCAACAGTGTGGATGCAGAAAGCTGGTACTGTGATAGCGGTGCGACAGGGCACATTACACTGAACAAATAGTATTTTGCGTCAAACACAAAATTCGCCAATCCTGATTCGAACGTGCTTGGCAAAAAATGTGCTGTTGCAAGCGTAGGTCAAAGTATGATACACGTCCGGTTGTTCCACAACGGCGTGTGCCATGACGCAGTTCTGAAAGAGGTTTGGTATGTGCCAGATGCAAACGCAGATCTATTCTCCGTCAAGGCAGCCGCCCAAAGCGGCTACAGCACGACCTTGAATGAAAAGGAAATTGCTATTCGCAGAGGTGATGGAACTATTACAGCATCGGGTAAGCTCGTTAATGACCTCTATGTATTATTGGCGATTCGGGTGTGTATTCCACGACACGCTGCAGAGGTCCACCTGGCAACATAAGCGGAAACATTACAAGTATGGCATGAACGTCTTGGTCATCAAAATAAGCGCCATGTTATGAAAGTGCTCAAGCAAAATTTATTAATGTGGAAGAAAACAAAGAATTTTGTGTCTGCTGTACTTTGGGAAAAACAGATCGGTAGAGTTTCGACCAAGCATAGTTGGAGAAAGATTAACGCAGATGTGTCTGATCCAATGACAGAAACGTCGGTGGGTGGTGTCCGCTATTACGTATGCTTCCAAGCTGATTACTTGAAATATCGTCGTGTTTTCTTCATCACCACATAAAATTGAGGTGGCGGACTGCCCACAGAAGTTTCTGAAAGAAGTAAAGACTGCTGGACACGTCACAAAAGTTCTGCTCTCGGACGGTGGTAAGGAATTCAACTCTGAAGCTGTACAGAAAGTGTTTGAAGAATACGGTATTACGCACCGACTCACCATGCCATGAACTTCCGAACAGAACGGTGCTGCAGAGGAAGAAAGTCGTACAATTGTGCAAAGCACTCGCTCTATGCTTAACTCCAGTGGATTGCCGAAAGAACTGTGGGCTGAGGCCTGTAGTACTGCGGTATACATACTCAACCGTACGGGACCTACACCAGTGGAAGGTAAGATGCCTTAGGAACAGTGAACTGGATCGTATGCAACTTGTGCTCATTTGTGTGTTTTTGGCACAGAATATTATGTGCACATTCCCAAACAGAAAAGGCACAAGTGGGACCCAACGAGTATGTTGGGTCGACTGGTCAGTAATATGGGTGAAAATGACGGCTATCGAATTTGGATGCCTAACGAACGGAAGATTGCGCCGAGTCGTGATGTTCTCCAGCCCAACGTTGTGTGCAATTCGTACAACGACATCACTCAAACCAAAAGCATGTCCCACACTCCACGTAGCTTTAGCCTCCCATAAATCCAACCCCTCGTCCGTACCTCAGGGTTATGTGGATTTATACTGTTCCCTGGGTCACGTGGGAGGTGGTAACAGGTGTTGAGGGATACCCTGATGACAAACGCTGGCTAGCGGGGTTCTGGTCTACTCAAGTCAAGGTGGAAGGTATCGGGCTGAAGGCTGCATGGCACTGGGGTAGAGATTGCAATATCGTAAACAATCCCCTTGGAGAACCAGGCCGCACCCCATTGTATGTATAGGCCTTCCGTACGCGTGGAGCCCCGTGGAAGGCGACCGTATGTTTTCCCTGTTTTTCGTGGGAGGGCTCCATAATTGGGGACTTTGACGGATATTAATGAATGAATAAACCGTTGTCTCTGGAGATGAAGCTTCTCTCTCCATAGGGACCCTGTTAGGGACATAGAGGGGGAGCTCATTTAGCGGGGACTTTGAGGGAGAGGTAAATTACAAGGAACGCGTAGAAGAAAGTTCCAGAGACGGATGTCTCTGTAGGGGCTCGTTGGGGAACCTGGGGGGATTCCGTTTACTGGGAATTTTGAGAGATAGTTGGAAGGCTTCGGAAGGGGAGCGTCTCTCTCTGCGGGAGCTCTGTTAGGGGACCGAGAGGGGGCTCTTCTTCTGAGGACCCTGAATGATATGAGGAGGATGGCTCAGGGGACGGACATCACTCTCCGTGGGGACCTCGCCGGGAATTTTCATGGGGCTTGTCTACCGGGGACTTGAGAAGGTTCTGGAGATGGGCACCTTTCTCCACAGGGGCCCTGTTAAGAATCATGGGGGTCCGCTCACCGGGAACTCTAAGAGATAATTGAAAGGGGGCTCCGGAGGCGGGGCATCTCTCTCTCTCTCTCTCTCTCTCTATGGGCGTTCTGTGAAAGGAACCTGAAGGGGGGCTCCTTTAATGGGGACCCCGGAGGTTACGTAGAAGTAGGGTTTGGTGACTGGCATCTTTCCATAGGGGTCCCGCTGGGGAACCTGGAAGGGGGCTTTTTTTTTACCGGGGACTGAGAGATGGATGATACGGGTATCTTTGTCCGTAGAGGCCCCGTTGGACCTGGGGAGAGGGGTCCTTCTACCGGGAACATTGAGATTTCGCTGAAGTAGGGCTATGGCTATGGAGCATCTCTGCCTGTGGGAGCTCTGTTAGGGGAACCTGGAGGGGGGGTCCTTTGCTGGGGGCCCTGAAGGTTATGAAAGGAAGGCTCTGGGGACGGGCATCTCTCCTCACGGGGGCTCAGTTGGGCAACCTGGAGTGGGCTCATCTACCAGGGACTTTGAGATATGGTTGACAGAGGCTCTGAAGGTGCTGCGTCTCTTGCTGTGGGAGCTCTGTGAAGGGAACGTGGAGGGAGGGCTCCCATGTTGGCGTCCCTGAAGATGGGGTAGAAAACGCTCTGTAGACGGGCTTCTCTTTCCATTGGGGTCCCGTCTGGGGAACCTGGAGGAGGGCTCATCTACCGGGGACTTTGAGAGATGGATGAAGGGGGCTCTAGGGATGGACCGTCTCTCTCTCTCTAAAGGGACTCCGTGGAGGGGACCTCGGGGGAGGGAGCTCCTTCACTGGGGACCTTGGAAGATGTGTTAAGAAAGGCTCTGGATACGGACGTCTCTCTCTTCATGGGGGCCCCTTTTCAGCCGAGAACCTGGAATCAGGAGGGGGCTCATATACCGGGGATTTTGAAGGATGAATGAAGGAGGGCTTCTTTACTGGGGACCTCGAAAGATATGTCAAGTAAGGCTCGGAAATGGGCGTCTGCTTCCATAGGGGTCCCGCTTTTGGGGAACATGGTGGGGCGCTTCTTTCTTAGGGCCTTGTTATTTAGAGGAATTTTTATGAGGTTTTCGAGAGATATGCAAAATGCTCTGTAAACGGTTATCTCTCTATATTGGGGCCTCGTTGGGGAGCCTAGAAGGGGTTCGTTTGCCGGGATTTTCGAGAGAAAAGAAACAGTATATCTGGGTTCCCTTCGTGGACCCAGAGGACATTAAGATTTTAAGCCTGGGGGCCATCTGTAAGTTTAGTAAAGGAACAGGGCTCTTCTGCATTGATATTAGATTATGGGGCACAAAGGGCCCGTCTATAAGGCCTAGGTGCTTCGGGACCGTAAGGTCTCGAGCCCAATGTTAATCAATCAGTGTCGCTCCGACTGAAGGAAATGAGGTATTACAGAACTACAAAAGTGACAATGGTAATACTGCGTCTACTTCTGGGGAAAATGTTTCGAATTCAGAAATTCATGTTCAAGACCGCAAAGGCGTACGTGAAAAGAAATAGCCCAATTGGATGATTAGTTGCGAATTCGTTTGCCTAGTTATTAATACTCAAGGAGGCTACTGTATGATCCCAATTTCGTACACCGAAGCAATGCAGTCAAACTAGCAGAAGCATTGACTGAAAGTGACGAACGAAGAATTAGCGTCACTGAAGGAAAATGAGAACTTGGAGCTCGTCAATACGCCAGTCAACGTAAAGGTGATTCAAATTCGTTGGGTTATGCACGTAGAGACGTCATGCGATGGCAATGCTCACTTTAAGGCTCGACTAGTTGTGAACGGTTATGCGCAAAAACAAGGAATTGATTATGATGAAACATTTAATCCTGTAGCACGATGTGACACTGTCCGCACACTACTTGCGGTGGCCGCTTAAAAAAATATGAAGCTGAAACGAAGCCTGTACAGTCTAAAGCAAGCACCACAGTGCTGGAACAAGCGGTTTATTAGTTTCATGGAAAAAGCTGTATTGAATACAGCACAGCTGATCCTTGCCTGTTTTATCGCGACATGAAGACAGTTTTCTCTATATTGCAATTTATGTTGATGATAGGCTTGTCGTTGGTAACAAGGATGAAGAAATTGAAGTGTTTCTAGGGCTACTGTAAGAGGAATTTAAAGTCACAATTTGTTCACTTGTGAACTTCCTCGGAATGCAGATTAAGTGTCAAAGTGATGGTTTGATCTCTGTTAGCCAAGAGATGTATACGAACAAGTTACTGAAAAAGTTCAACATGGCTGAAGCAAAAGGTGTCTCGATGCCTGCCAATTGTGAAGAAAGTGATAACCCCAAAAACATCAGCAGCAAAGTTCCATATCGTGAAGCAATGGGCAGCCTCATGTATCTTGCAGCAGCAACACGCCCTGACATTGCATTCGCCATCAAAAAAGCTGCATGGGTCATGGACAGTCCAGCTGAAAAGGATTGGAATAAAATTAAACACATCTTCTGCTACTTGTGATCAACCAACAACTATGGCCTCAGGTACACTTGTGGTTCTGGTGAACTAAAAGTTTTTAGTGATGTTGACTTCATAGGACATAAGATAACTAGATGTTTCACCACGGGTGTTCTAGCTATATTTGCTGATGGTGCAGTGTCTTGGACAAGTCGACTACAAAAGAGACAGCCCTCTCAACAACTGAAGCCAAAATCATAGCAGCAAGTGAAGAGGCTAAAGAGTTAGTCTGGTTGAAGCACCCGCTGTCAGAACTGTTGTCTGATTTTGCCAGGGGGGGGATCTATACATTGACAATGGCAGTGCCATCAAACTAACCAAAAACCCAGAGCATCACAAAAGTTCAAAACACATTGAGGTGCAACACTTCTATATGAGGGAGAGATACCTTAATGACTACAACACATTGACAGGAGAAAACAACTGCCATACTTGCTTACAAAACCCATTGAACCTGTTCGATTTGAAGTATTGTGTCATGAAATTGAAATTATCTTTGGGGAGCAATGAAGAGCAATGTCTGTTGTATGACAGTGTTTTGGATGAAGTGCTAAGTCTAAAATACTGCACACTACCCACAGTGTTCACGCTATGTGTGTGCATTTACAGTGTAGGCTAGATTTTGCGCTATTGTTTGCTATACTCCTCTTTTCAACCCTCTGTATGCTGTCCACTAAATCACATTGCAAAAACAGTTTTGACCACACCCACAACAAAATTATTTGTAATAAATTTACATCTTCCTTTATGAATTTGAGGAGTGATGCAGTCTCTAATGCTCCTTAATGACCACAATCAAACTCTATGGGGGGGAATCATCATATGTTGGAAACAAGTATGCGTAAATACAATAATATTGCTTTGATATTGATATATTTGTTAACTGCAGTTGGGTTGATGCCTGGTGGCAGTAGTACAGTACACATTTACACACAAGCAATACACAGAACAACACCATTAACACTTTGGTTGGTAGGCTTTCTGGGATTCGAACCCAGCGTGGTGAAACTAAGATTAACGTTGAACTAACTGCATATAGATTATTGCCTAATGGGAATAGTGCAGACCTTGCCCTGTCTTTGAGGGTTATACCCTGGCATTTGCCTTACAACTGAGGAAAAACTGAAATTTAAGGAATCTTAGAAACTGTGCAAAAGAGTCAAAAATGCTAGGCTGAAGCATCTTTTAAACTTGCCAATTTAATTTCCAGTAACAGGATACCAAATAGGGCAGATATGCAGACTGTGTTGACTGATCAGATTTGCTGCACAGGCTGTGTCTTTGCATTTTCTGAAAAATAGTTGGGCTCAACTACCAAACTTCCTTCCAACAAGCAACAGCCTTCTTCATACTCTCATGAGACTTCCTGTTTGCCAGTAGAGCACCCACCACATTCACAGAGAATACTATAAACTCATTTTCACATAACCTGCATAAACATGTTTGGTTTAGCCATGAAGTCCACAGCATATTGGAAGTGTTCAGATATGTTTCTAACATATTTTATAGAAGTGCTGTATCATATACTGGATACTGAAGGCAGAATAACTAATACAGGTATGATTCTGACTGTCTGTATATTATTATCTAGTTCACATCTGTTACAAAGAAACTAAGAAATAATCCACAATTTATCAACCATCACTTTCATGAATGACAAATTATCTGAAAATAATGAGTTTAGCACACAGGAAAATGAAGACAATTCTTATAGTGTTGATGACAAAACAAACAAGTTATCGCACTGCACACACTTATCGGTAGAGAAAAACAGTCAGCATCTGCTATGCACTGAACAAGCTGCATGCTTGCCTGGACACATCACAAACACAAAACTTCACATTTCCATATTTAAAGAGAAACTTTCTGGGTTTTGTGCTTTGAGAAGAAAGTGGAGACAGGGAAGTAGGTTCAAAGGAAAGAGGATAGTGAGATTCTTAGAACACATATAAAGTTCTCTTCTTAAACTTAAATGCTTGACTTATGTTTTAGCTGTCAAAATACTGTACTCACTTGCCTTGAAACCAGTCAAGGGAAATGTTTATAAATAGAGAGATTGCCTTTGCGATTGTCTTTGACACACCTCTTCCAGCACACTTTGCCATCACTTGAATCAACATGATACATTTTATGAAAACAGTTAACTGTAGTACCCGTCACAAAAACATATTTTATGGAAAGACACAGCCACTCTCTCATCTCAACATAAATTACACCACATATTCACTTCACGTAAGTTTATGGTACATTCCATTCCAAGTTCCAGTCCTTGATTAAAGTACAGGATACATTTGTTCAATTGCACACACTAAACTGTTTTGTGTATACAAATATTATGTACATATACAGAGGTTAGTCCCTATCACTCTTTTGCTAACAAAGAGTTTTAATAAAAATGTGAATCATCAATCTATTTAATTATTGGTCTTTATAATGAAAGTTGGTCAAATATTATTATAATAAATATCAGTGTTAAACCTATGTAGGGGGAATGATGAGATGCCCATATGAAATTTGGTTACATCTTGTTATGAATTAAAAGGCCCATTGAGTCATTGCTAGTTATTTTGTAGTCAAACGTGTGATCTTTAGGTATGTGAGGCAAGTGCAAGATTTTGAACTACAAGGACTATGTTACAGGTACACCACTACAACCACAGTAACATCGCCTAGAAAATGTTTCTCCTGTCATAAAGAGAGAAACAAAATCAAGGAGGGCATTCAAAGAAATGAGTTACTGACTACAGATATCGTTGTGAACATTCACAGTCTGTCTGAATCCAGCTATGAGCTGGTGGCTTGTGAAAGCAAAATGTTGTGATTGTATTTTCCTTTCAGTACATTGCTGAAAGTATTAAATAAATTAGTATAATGAATTAAATGTGTATAAAAATACGAATTCAGGAACTTGTAAATATGAACTAAATACACGTTCATGTGATAAAACATTATTTCTCAATAATGACTAGGCTTTGTTTCAAGCTTCTGACTAGAAAAAATATATGTAAATATAAAAACCAAACAATAAACAGGTCTTCAGTCAATGATTTCACAAACACTTGTTCATCCTTGTATCCTTTCATGCAATAATGCCATGACTCTCTGTAAAACTTTGTATGATACACATTGTGGACTGCGCACTCATCAAATTGTTTATCATCATGGGCATCTTGAATTCATGCCATGCCAGTTCTCTTAATTTAGTGTACATAGATTATGCCATATAATCCCCACAGGAAGGAAACAGTGATTTATTAACATGGTATCTTACTTTTAAGAGAATACACATTACTGGCTTAGTTATGGATGCCAACAAATTATTCATGGTATCAAAACAATCTGTAAACTTTCATTACAAGGATCAGTATACCTACAGACCAACAGGCCTTTTTCTATGCCTGTGATCTATTAGATTGTAATCAGTATTGCAAATTTCAAGGTTATCCTTTCAGAGCCAAAACTGTTCTGAAACTAGTGTGGGGTTTAGCTGGCAAGACTGAGAAATGACTAACATCAAAGTGCTGGGCGAGGTTTCACAGACCCAGTCAATTAAAACCAAAGAATTCAGTTCTAAATTCAATGGTTATGTACATCTTACATGTGTAATGTAATGCATATGTCCCAAAAGTAAACAGTACATTTGCTATAAAATGGGTTCCTGGTTCTCATAATTTTATGTATAATTATGAATTTCATAATGTTAGTGCTTCTGAAAGCAAGGCTGGTAAATACTCCATTCTTGTGTGCATAGTGCATGAGGACAGGACCTGCAGAAATCTTACCATCTTAAAAGGAAAACTACCTTAAGCATTAGGTCTGCCACATGAATACAAATCCTTGTGTTAAGATAGTGCAGAAGTACACTATGTACTCTACATAAAATTAGTGCAGAAAAGTAATGCACCTGTCTTATTTTATAAATCAACTCAACTGTGTCATATTTTCAAGTCAGTGTTTCCTCACATACATACTATTGGGAAAGCATGAAATATTTCACCTCATATTTTTTGTCTTCCCTAGCTAAGAAATGGAATATTAGAAATGCATCTGAATGTGTATTTCTCTAGATTTTTTCTGGTTTAGTGGATTTTCTTCATTTTTGGTATGTATGGATGTTCTTGTCATGAATAAGTGACCAGAAAATATGCATATTGGAACTTAAAAAATGAAGTTCAGAGAAAATGGAAAATTTTTTACACAGATCTGTTGTTATTTTAAAGCTTTACTCACTCATAGAGAATACAGTTCTGACCATGCATCCAAAGATACTTATAAGGCATTAAAAACCTTTTCTTTTCTTGAGATGCACAACTGCTATGATAAGTCTGAGATATATAATTCACAGCACTCTGCCTGAATTATGTGAATATTTATGCAATGATGCCATGAAGAAATAAAGACAGGAGCCATATTTGCAAGTTTATGAATGTGCAGTTAATTATGAAATAAGTCAACTGCAAAGTATGACAAAGCAGGCCTGCCAATCACAGGGCTGAAAATATAAATTGACTCCCTCTTAAAACTGAACATTTAAAAGTAAACTATCTTTCCTGTTCATTATAAAATATAAAGTCATAAGATAACATGGCTTTTCTTTCACCATTGAATTTAAACCCTATAATGGCAATCTATATGTAAAACAAAGTAGCAAGAGCTGCAAATTAGAATGAAATGTCAGAGGGTTATATGTATATATATCTGTTTGCCACTGTTATGTGCTGCATCAAAGGCATTCAAATGTACATGACAAAATATTGCTTTAATCATCATTTCCACACTGATATGAACAAATAAGTTAATATTCAAATGGCAGTAGGTATTATTTATAGAAGAAATATGGTTCTTGTCTAATGAAGGACCTTCTGTCCCTAGTATGTGGTTAAGTTTAAGATTTGCAGACCTGACAGTGCAAATTATCCTACACATTGTATTCTGTCAAAACTGCATGCCACTGTTCAAGAACAATTATACTATAACATCCCATTACTGATCAACCAAACAGCTGACAAACTTTCAATTAATAATGACATAGAACATGAATAACAGCAACATTAAACATTCATTAATATATTAATGTATTGTGCGCTTTCTTCAAACTTTTTAAGAAAAATAATCCATACTCTTCTTTGCAAACAATGGAATTCCTACAGTTAAAATATATAATTCTGTAGGGAAGACATGTTACATTTTATGAATATGAAAAGTTTCCTTTCATACACAAAGATAAAATGTTATGCACATACATAAAAATGCCTATCAAAATAGTGACTAGCTAAAGAAGGGATATGTCTAACACTGGTTTCTAGAAGTTTTCAATACTATGTAACAGCACTCTTCATGAATTGTTATGATGGTGTTGTCAGAATGTTTTCAAATAGGCATATTGTTTAACACTGTAACTAGACAGTGGAACATAAAACAATTAGCATTAAATTAAAAACATTTTTAAATACTAACATTATTTGCCAGTATTATTAGAGGCTGGAATAAAAAATAATTAGCATGAACTTTGAAATTACTCATAATTTTGCAAGTTTCAAGATGATACATTTATTTATCAGTTACCACTGTAACATTTTTCTGCAATGTAAGTGCCATGTAAATGTCTTGAGTGGATTTTGATGAATACATGAAAGAGTAGAAGTGGAGACAAAAGTTTAATGATTTAAGAAATGCTTTGCCATTATTTTTGGGCTTTATGTATTCTGGTCACAATGTACTACTACCAGGATTAAAATTTTTCTTGTTAATTTATACTATGAAAATTTCCACTCCTGTACTGAGAAGGATGAAACAAACCACAGACGTTAGCGTAACCCACAGAATAGGCAGTTGTACTTTGTAACTGATTATGGTCAGTCTATTGATACAGACAATAAAGCATAATACAGTTAAATAATTGGCACAAGAATATTTGTGGATCTTCTCAGTATCAATTACAATCTGTTGTTTTATTCAACATGTTTACCAATTCCACCAGAAATGCACTATTCATTATGTTATTTTTAAAAGTGGAATTTGTGCCTGAAAGTTCGAGTTTTGTATTTACAGACCATTATGTTTAATGCTACTCTTTCGATACTTGAATGATGAAACAGAGTACTTCTGAATGGTGACATACAAAAGTGTACGATGCTTATGAGGGGAAAAAAAACCAAGTAAATAAATTTCTTATGTGAGAACAGTTCCAAGATGTGAACATATCCAAAGACCATATGTCATAGAACAAAAGAATATAATATTGCACTGTTATTACAATAACTTTCTTGCCTATATATGGATGAATGACAACACGTGGTATCTCTACATTGATAGAAAACTATGTTGTTGACAGAGCGCTTGTTTGGAAAGCTACTGTACATGACAGTGGGATCTTGCTTACCACGGGGTGATGTCTCCTATAAATTATTATTTGAAGATAAATATGTTGTGCAGTAATTTTGCAAGGTGCCAGGTTGAAGGAAGGGGGATGGAGGCAACTTCCTAATTGCAGGAACATCTGGAAAAGGAGAAATACTTTCTTATAGGGGACAGAAATTTATATTTTGTAATTATTATAATTAAAAGTTTAATACTACCTTAATTGTATTTCTGTCTTGGTCTAAAATGCAAAAAAATTAATTACTGCACAAATGTCATCTTGAATTCTTATATTATATTGAACTAATATGGCACAAGGGATCTCTAAATAAATTCAGTACGTCGCTCGTCTCTTGTCACTGTCAAACAGAAGTTCTCAGTCTTTCACTCCCTAAATCATTGTAATGTTTCCCTTTACCTAATGATCATGTCATGAATGAAGAAATACAAATACATATATGTATATATATATATATATGTAACTGAAACAGTTTTAATATAGTTGATTTATAGAGGGAATTATCAATACAATTATTTTACATCAGTAACAATTTCCATCTAATTTCAAACCATTTTACAATTTAAGTGTCTAACAACAAAAATAATATTATGTATTAGAGGCTTCTTAATGTGAAGCTAAAGCATTAATGTACCAGCATGCTGAATTAAGATCCAAGAGTCTGCCACAGTGATAACAGTATCAAACTTCGTGTTATTTCCTTTTATGTGGTATTTCAGGTAAACACATTCAGTAGATGGAGTGAGATCAACAAATGTTGCTACTTTCATCCTTCTCCACCACAGCTTCACCCTAGCTGTCAGCATCCACGTCATTACATGAGATCTAAATTTTGTTGAATGTCTACACATTTCATTTTTGGCAGTATGAGTGTAACAATTATCAGCATTTTTAGGAAAAGTCAAATTACTGATGCATTGTAAGTGCCACTTATTTCATGACCCATGAGTCACAATTACTGCAATGTCCAAAGAAGAGAACTGTACATAATTCCAAAATTTCATGTTGATTTATTATGATATCTGAAATCATGGCTGACAATTCATTCTGTTCATACAAATTGGCTATTTTTTGTGTAATGGAAATTATTCAGATAGATTTAGTACATTCAACAAAATTAATATTGTTAGCTAAATTTAATTCTGTATGGTGCACTAACAAGGATACCTTGATTATTTGATCAGCAATATAGGTTATCTTATGTCATTGTTGATGACCATATTCATACCCAGGAACATATGTGTCTGTTGTTTACTTTTGAAGCTACAACTGCTGCCATCAAATTGCTATGATTAACCATTGCTGTGTAATTTATCACAGTAAACAAATTCAACCATCAATTTGTTATGACCCATTCAATAATAGTTGAACTGTCATGCATGAATTTATGGCATTAGTACATTAACTGAAGGGCATGTGGAGACCTTAATACAAGGAATGAATGTGTCTATCTGTATGCTGCTGCCATATATAAAATACCAGATTTGTTTAAAAGAATTGATTTGATAATTTAAAAAAAACACAATTTCTCAGTAGTGTAAAGAAAATTGGATCTCTCAATTGAAATGAAAGAAACTCAAGCATATCTGACACACCAAAGAATACTGTAACATGCATTTACCAGACAAATTCCTGACAGAGACATTAATGGAAACAAGAACACAGTCTACTATGAACTTTTAACTATGAAGTCCACAGGTTTTCTCCTTTTATCAAACTTTTCAGTTGACATTTGATGTAATAAGCAAATGTATAGATTCTACTCTTCCACTTCTCATATAATGCAGTACAATCTTATTAGATGTACAAAAGAAACCTTAATAGCAGTCTTACCTTGTGGATATATAACTTAAGAATATGTAATATCATGCAGATGGTCTAGTAAAATACAAAGCAACTATTGCAAGAATCAGTGCTTTTCAGTAATTATAATATGAAATATACATTGCAGATGTTACAAACCTGGACTGTTCCAGAGTATATGTGTGTTTAATCAAATGTAAGAAATGTAGAATTGGTCCATCACAGATCAGAGTACATTTCAAAATATACTCCTTCATTAAAGTGAAAAGAAACTAGCTGACAAATCAACATTTAGTGACAACGCTTTGAACAGCATGACTGTCTAACACAATTTCAAGTCTTCGTTCAAGAATTTGCACAGTATCCCTAACCCATAATTTTGGGAAGAATTTTATATTATTTTCCCATTGCTTGATCTGTACTATATCCCTTCCTTCATTTCTACATAATTTTGGTATTTACACTGACTTTGGAGACAAATAAAGCATACAGTCCTTTACTACAAAAAATATCATGCATTTTCTTCTAATTTAAGTACAAAGAGTCATTTACACTTTTGGAATTCTATTTAAAGCATAATTATTAAGTACTGGAATTGAAAATTAATAATAAATTATTACTTTTTAATGCATGACTCCTTGCACACAATTTATCAGGTGTCACCATTTTCTCTTGTGTTTTGGTTGCAGACACATCATGTGCCCTTATTAGTATCCCCTCTAAACTCACTTCAAGACTGCTCATATTTATATTTCTTCTGTTCACACAGATTGGAACATTTAACTTCATTGTTTATCAACAATAATTTTCTGAAAATGGCTCATTTTCTGTAGAAGAAATAACAGTTTTCCAGGATAACTCTTACCTGTTACCTTAAGAACAATACTATTTAAGACAATGACATTAATTCATGAATAATACAAATATGAAATTAAATACAAAATAATTAGAAGTTAAAGAAAATCCTGTAGTGCTAGGTCAGTGATGAAAGAGGTGTTTCAAACAGCTTCCATACTTGAAATTTAAAAAAGTCTTCATAAATAGAAGTAGAAATTTAATTCCAGAAAGGAAGTGTTAAGGTAAAAATAATGTACACTTTGTTATTCAGTACCTTTGTTTCTTACATATTTGGAATAATATTTGGAAGTGTGATTTAGAGTATGTACTGCTACTGCTGATGGTGGTAAAATATTCCAGTAGGTTCTGAGGCACTGAGTGATTATCTTAACTCATTTGAAGTTTATATCTTTTTCTTGTTGGCTGCAAAATCATTGACTTTCATATCCTTATTTAACTCTGAGTTATGTCATGATTATAAACTAATGATGCATAATAACTGCATAAACTGTGCTACTTCCTTGGCATGATATAGAGTTCACTTCCTACATGACCTGTCCAAATTCTGCAGGTTATGTAGTTAAAAGAGTACTCGGTGGAATGCACCTTCTTCATTTTGTGTCAACTGTCTTTCAGTGGCTCACCTAGTCTATCTTCCTGTCTTCATTGTTACTGGAAATGCATACTGTTGATTGTGGCTGAACAGGCCTACCCATAAGCTGCTGGAATCTTTTGTATGAAAAGTTTTATTTACAGGAATTCATCTACTCCCACTTCCAGGATTGTGCATTCATATCCATTTTCACATTCTTTGTCTGCTGACTATAATGACTGTGTATGTTCACTGCAAATTCTTTTGATGTATGGTGTACAAAGAAACACAGTGAAACATGTTGTTAACATACAGTATTGCCTTCAAAATACCTTGAGCTGTTAACCATCATGCAATCTTGAGAATGAATCTGCAACATAGCGAGAGTTCCGCATTGCCAGGCTATAGCTGTCTTCTGAATTGGAAGTTTACCGTATTACGGTACAACTCACCTCATCAACATAGCACTGCTATGACATTATGCATTACTCTCCTTACGCCCACCAGTTTGGGTGGCAGTAGGTGTTCCTGCTGAACTACCTCCACCGCCATTGTTACCATTGTTGTTTAGTTGTGCCAACTGTTTAAAGAGTGATGAGTTGACAAAGCGAGGATAGGAGTCCCTGTGCATGAGCGTGTAGATCTGAAGTTGAGCCTCATCAAACGTGTGAGGTGTTGGATCAATCATATTGCGATTTACAATCTCCCTCACCCTCGAGTCCAGACTCACCTACAACACATAATGCACGTAACTAAGTGTAATATATCATATATTTCATGTCTATTTTACACTTAAAAGGAATAAAACTTAAGGCTACATATTTTGGGTGAGAGGTAAGGGTTTTTCTCATCATCTTCAAGCAGACAATGCTTCTGCTGCTTCCTATTATGGTCTCATGAACTCATAAGCAACTGAAAATTATCTGAAGGGAAATGGCAGTACACAGAAAATAGTATGAATGAATCTGGGAATAAATGAAAATAGCAAACTCCATCATGTACTAAACAGACCTTACCAACACATTTTTCACTTTCAAAATGTTGTATGATACCCGTGTAAAAGTAATTTCATTTACACACATGAAGAAAAGCATGGCCTTCCCTGGCACCAGTTTTAAAGAAGCTCACAAGTACTCAGAAGCATTTAGTGCCAATCTCATTTGTCAAATTTCACTCATATTAGGCCATGTGGAGATTACATCTAGAAATTCATTATAAGAGTATGCTTATACTCCACCTACTTTCATGAGACTCCTACTCATTCAGCAAATTTTTTTGGATATCTCCTGTATTCAAAGTTATCCAAATCAAACAAAACAAACTTCTTCTTCTATATGATAATTTTCGTTTTAAACTCAGAAAGCAGATTTTAAACCACGCAAGCAAATAATGGAAATTTTATCGTGCACTTGCTGTTGGAATGTTGATCAACATGATTCAGGAAAAACTCAGCCTAAGGACACTAAACCAAATTTTGGGAAGGCAGCATTTACCACATTGTTTCATTTGTTGGTAGAGGTTCTGAGCATGAGGAGGAGAAACTGCAGGCAGTTGTATTATTAAGAGCAAAACTGGGATACATTTCATAACCTGAACTCAAAATCTGTTCCCACTATCAACAATAAAGGTTCATAAGAATTAAACAAGATAGTCTTGGATAATCATTCTGGGAAAGTAAAAAATATATTGTCAGTTACACAGCTGTTGATGAAGATAATTCACATTACTCTCTGGAATTTATGTACAGTAAACAACATACACTGAGACTGATAGTTGGAGCAATGTTATGGAACATAACACCACACAAGTGTTATATGATGCAACGAGCTAACCAACCAGCCAACCAACCAACCAACTACCCAACTTATCAGCCAACCAACCAACCAACCAGCCAACCAATCAAAGTCCATGAGAAAATGATAGCTTCTCAGCCAGTCAACATATCTTCATTACCATGTTCACAACAGCCCACCACTTGTCTCTAAACTGTCATAAATCTAGTCCACCTCCTCCCATCCTATTTGTTTAAGAAACATATCAATATTATCCTCCCATCGATGCCTGTGTCTATGGCTCAATCTTTCAAGTTTCCCCAAATAAAACCCATATGCCTTTCTGTTCTCTACTATACATGCCACACCTTGCCCACATAATTCTCCTTGATTTTATCAGCTCATTAAAATTTGGCGAGGAGAAAAATTGTGAAGCTCCTCATTGCAGTATTCTCAAATGCCCTCAGTCTATTTTCTTCCCGTAAAGTGAGCGACTAAGTTTCCCACCCATATAACAACAGGCAAAATTATAGTTTTTAATATTTTAATCTTGTATTTTTTTACATAGAATCTGGCAAGACAAAAGCTTTTGGACCAAGTGGTAGCAAGTATTCCCTGCATACGATTTGCTCTTAATTTCTTCATGCCTGTGTACAAGATTAGTAATATGATACAATAGTAAGCACTGGTCATGTGCAGAGAAATATGAATATTTCCATAGTGTAACACTCAATTTATGAGATTCAGAGCTGTCATACAGACTGAAGGGGGGGGTTCCAGTTATGCACAAGGCCAGAAATTTGATGAAATATGTGCCAAATCCACATTTTTGGAAACAGACAACATAGGATACATTTTCAAGAGACTGGAATTTTTGCTCTGTAGATATGTTCACACAGATTATCACAAAGAAGCATGTGCTTAAAGAAACAAACTCTGTTACAATAGAAGAAGTAAATTTTCAACACAATATCACTCATAAACAGAATATTCAATATACATTTTTTTTAAAAAAACCACATTATAAATCATTTAAATAGTAGAGTAGATTAATCTTTCTGGGAGCATATCTCCTTGGTAGAACCAAAAAATTAAAATTTTGGAAAAACATAATACACTGTGAATTTTCTGTGTGTTGCAGCTATTTATATAATATTATTGATTTTAACACCCACACAAGAACACCATACCTGTAAAGTAAGAAAACTGTAATACCACCAGTTAGTTCTGTATCCAAGATAATGAATATATGATACTGAAGTTTATTCTTTTATTATTACCTCTTTGGGCGAGAGTATTGAGATGTAGTCCTCATATATAAATCTGGCTTTCTCTTCAACAACATCTGGGTTGGTTTCCTTTTTGAGCTCTTCACAGGCAAGCCAGAAGAGAATATTTTCTTCACTGTACTCACAGCGCAGAAAATCTCGAAACACTTTCCTGCCAGCTGGAAAGAGAAGAGATGCTGTACCAAAGACTGCTAATAAAATCGGAGATGAATGATGCAAATGGGCAAAACTCATGAAACCCATTTTGCAGCATTACCAAGTCTCCAGTCTGTAAATGTTGTATAATATTGATGTAATACATATGTAATATAATGACAGCAAAATGCAATATAGTTGATAAGTTAGCATGCTAAGCTTGTGACAGATGTCCATAATAATGTAACCTAGTAGTCAGTATTTCCTTACTGCTTGCAATCGTAAATGTGGTACACAGAATATTATTATCATTGGTTTCATTGTGTTATTATGACAGCTTGATACACGAGCGTTAAATTATGATTTTATATTTTCTTAGATGTGCAGTGTTCACAGTAGTGGATTAGGTCGTTTGACCTGTTCCGGCATTGACACGTTGCCATTGTTTCCTGGGGCGTCCGCGAACCCTTCTTCCTCAGGGTTTGTAGGTGAGGGCGTGTTTCAGGAGTCTGGTGTTGTCCATTCTTTCAAGGTGGTTGATCCAGTTTTGTTTGTATTTGAGTCTCTAGTCTTGTATTCCAGAGATCTCTAGTTCTTGTCTTACGTTAACAATTATAAACATCAATGTGATGGTTCCATACTTAGTGCATGGAAGTGAATCACAGCAAAGGATCATTAAATTATCCTCATAATCTTCTCTTCCTCCCATATTCAGCATTTTAACATCTGCAGTGGTCTAAAAACTGTACATAATTAGTTCCTGACAGTTCCTGCAATCCTTACTATGTAGACTAAATAATTTGAAGGACAACAAACATCAGAAGTAATACTCAGAACTTCTTGTTATACAGTAGCAGAACCAGTAAAATTCAGGATAAGAAAATATAATTTTTAATTTGGATGAACATATGACTTACTTCAAATTAGATTCAAAATTGCAGCACAATCACAATATTTAAATGGATACACATGTATATGATTTCAGGACAGTGTCTTACAAACTGTCGCACTCTCGCAGGTTGAAGTTTCAGTTTATGTGCTCATCCATTTAAGCACACACATTACATTGGACACGTCAATTGCAGATCACAATTTATATACTACAAAACGCAACTTATAATATATGGACATCCACCCAATATGATGTAATAAATAACAATACAGAACTTAAAGACCAATTGGATGTGGAATCCGTCACTACATCTAGATACATGTGTACTTATACATGTATATGTATCAGCTTTGTGTAAGTCAATGTCATCTTGTATTACAAAAGTAGTAAATTAACGTAATGAAGTTCATCATTAATATAGTGAAGATTATAAGGAATATATGTAATAAATATATCTAAATATTAAGAATTCATATTAAAAGTAATAATATAGTGTTGTACTGAGTTATATCACATAGAAAATTATTTAGATGTTTACTTTTAAAATTAATACACTGAACCAAGTTCTCTATTTGAATTCCAAGTAAAATATTCCTGCACTGATTAAAATGGATTTATAGAAGGAAATTCTTTAGAATAGATTTGAATTGCCCTATGTCATGAGATGTATTTTTTATGCTAGTAGGAAGGTGATTAAAAAATTTGATTCCAAGATAAAAGGGTCTCCTTTGGAATGTTGTTAAGTCTGCAGTTGGAGTATGTCAGTCAGAACTAAACCTGGTGTTGATATTATGAATCTCTGAATTTGATTTGTATAAATCTTGTATAATAAATAATAAATAACAAATAAAATTTGTATAAATCTCTATTTTTGGCTATGAATAATAAAAAGGAAAAAAAAATATTGTGATTTTATGGTTGAATTTTTAGTTTCTTGAATAATTGACAACAACAATCTCTATTTCTGGCATTCATAATAACTCTAATTATCCTTTTTTGAATTTTAAAAATATTGGAGCTGTAGGCAGAATTACCCCAGAAAATTATGCCATGCAATAGGATGGAATAAAAATATGAGAAGTAAATTGTCCTTAGTGTATCTTGGGACATAAAATGATTGACGTACCTAATTGCATAGCATGCTTTGCCTAGTTTAAACATCAACTGATCAATATGGTCTTTCTATGACAAGGAACTATCTATATCTAATCCAAGAAATATAGTATTTTTAATCTCCTTAATCTGTTTTTTGTCATAACTTATCTTTACATTAATTTCATGACTATTTTTTGTCATAAATTGTAAAAGTAAGTTTTATCAAAATTTAATGATAATAAGTTAACTTTGAACCAGTCATTTATATTATCAGTTATAGTTAATATCTTCTTTAAATTTTGGGGGACTAGGATTTGCAATTATTATTCTTGTGTCATCTGCAAACAGAACCAGATTAGATAGGTCAGCTATTATATTCGGAAGATGATTTACATAGAGTAAGAAGAACAAAGGACCAAGTACTGAACCCTGAGAAACACCATGTTTTATTTTGCCCCATTCTGAAAAAAGTAGTATTATTAGAAAAGCTATTATCTGTTAGCACTCTTTGATGTCTATCACTGAGGTGTATTGGTTTTGCCCCTGAATCCATAAAATTTACATTTTGACAATAGTATATCATGATTTATGCAGTCAAATGCTTTTTATAAGTCATAAAATATTCCACCAACTGTTAATTTTTTATTAAGTGCTAGTTTTATTTCATTTATTAGTTTATATCAGGCTTTTTCAGTTGAATTGTTTCTGAAGCCATATTGTTCAGTTGCTAATATATTATTTTGGTTAATGTGTTGGTATAATTTTGTATATATAACTTTTTCCAAAACATTTGAAAAGAACGTAAAGTAAAGAGACAGGTCTAAAATGGGTTATATTAGTTCTTTCTCCTTTTTTTATATAATGGTTTTATTTCAGAACATTTTAATCAGCAGGAAAAAATACCAAAAGAATGTGATTTTTTACCAATGTATGTTAGTGGAAATATGATGAAAGGTGTACTCACTTTTAGAATTGTTGTAGAAATCTCAACATATCGATAAGCGTTTTTGGATTTTAGTGATTTGATAATTTTTTCAATTTCTTTAGTTGTATAGTTTAGTGTCATGTTTGTAAAGGGGAGCTTAAAGTTTTTATGATACCAATGTATAGGATTGTTACTATTTAATGAAGTCTTATCATTTTTTATGTTACAATTTATTTTGTCAGCTATTGTTAAGAAGTAGGTATTGAAAGAGTCTGCAATTGATTGTTAATTAGTATTTAATTTGCCATCTATATTTATGAGTTGGGTACCTTTATTTGTATGGTTTTGCCTGTTTTTGTTTTTGTAATATCCCAATAGTTTTTATTTTTTTGGTGGATTGAGACATCTTATTGTTGTAATAAAGTTGTTTTGCAGCTTTAATTACTTTAGACAAAAATTAACAGATTTGTAGTGCACCTTTAATTTAGGATTACTACAATCTCTACTATTCAAATAAAGTTCTCTTTTACGTTGGCATGAGGTGTTTAATCCTGTTGTAGTCCAGGGTTTGTTATTATGTGTCCTGTATATTTTCTGTAACAGGAAGCAGGAGTTGAAAACTCTTAAATATGTGTTAAGAAAATTGTTAAAAACTGTAGTAGCATTGTCCTCGATAAAAACTTTACTTCAGGTTTCATAGCTGAGATTAATTACAAATTGAGATATAGAGAAGTTATTAAATTTTAATGTACTTTGGGTTATGCTAATATGTTTATCTACAGTAATATTATTAATTGTTATGATGTGGGAATCATGATCAGGTAACCCATTAACCAGTGGATGTGAGGATTAGTTTTCATACTTTACTTTATCAATAAATATATTATCTATTGCTGTCGTAGAGTTATTGTTTACACTAGTTAGAAAGTTTACTGTACTATAAAGGTTGTATGAGAGTAACAAGTTGACTAGTTTACTTTTTTTGATTGTCATTAAAGTAATTTATATTAAAGTCATGGCAAATATTAATCTCAATAGTGGTGTTGTGGAAGAAATTGAGTATGGAGTCTAGGGTACATAAAAAATGCAAAAAATTTCCAGTAGGTGATCTGTAATTGTATACAATTCACATAGTTAAGGATAAAAATTATCCTAACTGCACATGCTTCAGTGTCTTTTTCATTACAAAATTCATCCGATTAATGTTTGTACACTGAAGCGTATCAAGCATAAAAATATTTACTCACCATTCTTGAAAGATTACCTGCAAAATTTAGCTCCAAGTTTATATATATATAATAAATTTCAGAGTCTTTGAGATGATGCTCTGTTAAAAAAAGTACCTGGGGAAAGTTTGGAGACAAGAAACTTATTAATTCCTCTGTTTTGTTTGACAGATCCCTAGTGTTCTGGTGATCCACCATTAAACTATTTGTCTTATTCGAATTTGACAGAGGATCATTACTTGCTTGAGGCTGTCACTTTAAACAATTAGGACCTTGGTTTTGCATTTCTGATTATCTTTTTGTATACTAAGAGATCACATAACCTTAATAGAACTATTTATCATGGAGTTATCTTCTAGAATATGGTCCTTGTTTACCATAAGAAATAATCAGATTTCGTTAAAGGAGTCTTCCTTGGTCTAGTTGATATTCTATTTACAACTTTTTCATGGTTTTGTGGAAATGTTTGGTTTTGATCTGATTTCAAGTTTAGAATTACTGAAGGGTCCATTTTGTTTTCCAATATTGAATATGTGTGACAGACTATTAGTTTAGAAAGCGCTTCCTTTCCTTGACCGTTCAGGAGTAGACCGTGACTAGTTAAAAGTTTCCTGTCATTATCAATTTCTAACACTGATGAATGTTGATATACTCTTACCGTATTCTTTAGCTTTCTGTTAAATTAATTAATTTCATTGTTCACACATGAAGACTGAATTAAATCATACCAATGAGGAATTGTTAATAAAATAATATTACTGTGATTATTAGTTTTGATAAAGTCTATTATATGTTGTAGGGCTATCTAGAGTTGTTCTTTGCGACAGTGTTAGCACCTCCGCAAAATATTGAAAAGTCACTTTTCGTTCTTTTCATGATATCACTTGTTGCTGAGTTCACTAATACATCAGTTCCAACACCTGGTTTCACAAATCCTTGAACCTCGAAGTTATCCATTATATTGGGTTTGCCATTTGCTGCACAGTTTCTGTTTTGACTGTCACCTATAATTAGAACTTTATGTTCTTCCTGCATGAAAACTTATTACTGAGCCTATTTACTGGTGATTCACTATCAGTTATCAGATTCTGTCACTTACAGCACCTATCTTATCACTTTCACTGGAGGACACTTGTCCATTAACTATACCTGGGATGGTATAATTTAAGCTCATATGCGTATCATGTAGTTTCCTGGGTCTTATCGCTGGTTGTTGAAGTTTAGGTGGCTGATATGGCAAGATTACAAGAATTATAACCTCACTTATTCAGTACCTCATTATCATTCACATGTTTCCTTGCTTTGGAATGCTGATTGTTGCATCGCAGTAGATTGATATTAGCACCATTTAGTTTTGGTGAAATGTCCACACCACTTGAGTCCAAAGGTCCATTGAGGTTAGTTAGTACTTCACAGCGGTTCTTAGTCAGTACATTTGAATTCAGCTGGTCGACTGTAGAATTTCTCTTCTTCCCTCGATATTTTGTAGTAACCGGTACCCACTTTAAATGATGAGGTGTTGGTTGAATATTTTCATCATGACCTTGTGTGGTCCCACTGGATCCATTCATGTGACATGGGATCATGTCCAACTCTTCTTCTAAAATATTAATAATTGAAGTAGGTTATTTCAACTCAATTCACATCTCCTGTAACTCAACTTTCAACAACAATGGCACATCAATTCTTCTCAGTTATGGGAATTTTCAGAAGAAGTTGGGACACTATCATTTCTAGATATGTTATCATTCCCACACAACGTACCTCCCGTCATCTTGAAAGTTGAAAGTTAAATTTGTTATCTCGGAGTAATTAATAACATGTCTGGTAATTCGGTGAAAACGTTTTAGTATACTGCAAGATGTCATAATAATGACCCCAATCAACATCTGAAATCTCATTCAGTGACTTTGCAGCAATAACCGACTTAGAATTAAGAATTGCCATATTGTGGTTAAAATGATGTCCACAAATTTTACAAAGAATTTAGTCAAGGATATGAGCATTACGGCGGTGCAAACTGATTAAAAGACTCACGTGACAGTGACTGAATTGTGGACCTGCAATGTCAGGTACTATGGTGCTCTTAGGCCAGGACCTGCCCACATACCTGCATAAGGCGGGAACTAACCATTTTTTCAACCTATTGCACAGCATGGAGTAGTTATTCCATTCTGTTTCGTCTTGTCATTCCAGACAGTTATGCTGAAAACTGCAGGTTCCTTATTTGCTTAGACTGATGATAAGAAAGTATACGCTGGTTTGATCAGTTCATTTCTACAAATGATCTTGCTTCGTCTATATGCTTCTTCTTCACATTCATATTTGGATGGATAAACCTTATTTAGACTGGTAACATGTAATTAGAAAAAAGTTTCCGAAACTTTAAATTTGTTGAATCTGCGTACAACATTAAATATCAAAGCTGAAAAAAAATATGTCAAAAATACGTTTGATTCTCAAGTAAGAAATTAAAGCAATTTCATATAGTTCTCCTGGAAGAATACACATAACAACTATTCTTTTGGGCACTGGAAAAAAGTTTTATATTTAGAAAATTAATGAACAACACAAGAAGAATATGAATATTTAAAATACAAGTGACAACATAAATGGAAAAAACAGAATAGTAACAGCAAATAAATCTCTGTAAGATTCTTCCCAGAAAAGTCCTTAATAGTACAGAAATTTGGTTATCTGCAAGAGCGTCCATTTCACAGACAGTTCAGAAACATTGACGATTAAATGGATTACTTACACATATCTTAAAAAATGGTTAGTAGTGTAGTCCTATAAAAAGTGATAGGAGCAAGGTTGACAGTTCACAAGGGAATCAAACTTTGATTCAGTCAAGTAGCTATAAAAGAACATGGATCCAATGCTGCTTTGTAAGCCCAAGATGATAATTGAACAATATAATACAAATATCTTACCAGAATTTCTCATGAGTTTGTCAAATGATTTGCCCCAGCTTCGAATTTCTTCCAACGTCGGTCTGAGAGGAAAAAGAAGAAAAATGATAATACATTACCTTCTACAGCATATGCCACAGTTATTATAATAGCTTTTGATCATAATGAACTATTATTATATGAGTTCTGAAATTACACTCAGACCATTCTCCAGTTTAATTCTTGAACACAAAAAATGACGCTATTATTTGGATATCCTTTCCAAAGCCAATTTATAATGCATAAAGGAAGCATACCTGCAGTGACTTTTAATATATCCTGCCAACTTTTTAGAAAAAAAAGTTTGCTCAGAGAATTTAATAAATCCCTTAATACATGTTTTCTCTCTCCTTTTTAAAGCAGGTGTTTCCACTG
>Ga0123352_10002177_pt1 | contig 27073 bp, 21 predicted proteins | sample TergutLab28metaG_FD_89700 | JGI IMG/M metagenome (GOLD analysis project Ga0123352, IMG submission 89700) | Labiotermes labralis P1 segment gut microbial communities from Petit-Saut dam, French Guiana - Lab288 P1 | ecosystem: Host-associated > Arthropoda: Insects > Digestive system > Gut ... | reverse complement strand
GGGGGGGGGGGGGAGGGAGGGGGGGGGGGGGGGGGGGGGGGGGAAGAAAATAAAAAGGAAAAAAAGAAAAAGAAGGAAGAGAGAGAGAGAGAGAGAGATCAGCATTGACTTGATGTTGCTGCGAACTTGGTGTGCTTTTCCCACTCGCGGAGAGGACAGCATCTTCCACTGTGAAGGCTGCTGCTTTGTTTCCGGGTCATAATTGTACAGCCACGATTCATCACCAGTTATGACCCTGGACAGGAAGTCAGGATCATGTCTAACTGCTTTTCGCAGCTTGGTGCACACCTGAACTCAATGGTCTCGCTGGTCATTGTTCAAGAGACGAGGAACAAACTTTGTTGCAATGTGTCTGAGGTTCAGTTCATCCGCCCGAATGCGTTGACATGACCCATATGACAGTCCAATGTGATTACAAACATCTTGTATAGTATGTCTTCTGTCTTCTAGGATAACTTCATGCACTTTTGCATTCATTTCCGGAGTTGTGCATGTGGATGGTCGACCAGAATGTTTACGATCTTCCACAGATTCCCAGTCATCTTTGAAATGCTTAAACCACTCAAATGTTCTCGCTTGGCTTAAAGCTTGCACACGAAAGGCCTCCTTTAGCATTTGGTGGGTTTCGGCTGCAGTTTTGTTGAGCCTAAAGGAAAATTTAATGCAAATTCTTTGCTCCTTAACATCCGCCATTTCGATATTAGCAGACACACATGAAAATGGTGTAAAGAAAACAGCCAAAACTCGGAAACACGTAGACTTATAAAGAGGCAGGTTGGCTGACCAACGGTTGAAAGACAGAGCAAGAGGCACCTAGCGGCGCAAGTTTGTAGCACTAATGGTTAGCACAGTATATTCAAATTCTCGGAAATTTTGGGTAGCACCTCGTATGTAAGTACTGACCTCACAAGTGTTTTATATATAAAAATTTTGTCTTCCTGGATAGTAGCTGTGACCTAAACTGACTTTTTTAGTCCAAAATATGATATATCAATGGCTATATGGGGGTTTGCAATTTCTTCTGAGACATTACTGTCGCCATTAACCAATGAACCAAGATATGTAAAGCTGACAACTCTTTCAAAGTTGTATCTTCCTGTTTCAATGGCATGGGGTTTGCTGCAATCCTGGGTGTTAGCTGTTACCATATATTTGGTTTTGCCTTCATTGATGACTAATCCCACTCCCTCACTTGCCTCTTCAAGTAACTGAAAATCTTCTTTCATTGATGCTAAAGACCTGTCAATGATAACTATGTCATCAGCATAGGCCATAACTTGGACCGACTTGTAGAATATGGTGGCTCTTGTTTCTATACCTGATTTTCTAATTGCATATTCCAATGTTATATTAAAGAGATGACATGCCAGTGCATCTCCTTGTCAAACACTCTTGTGTATTATAAAAGGTCCTGAGAGCTCAAACTGCATTTTGATCTGGCTCTGTGTGTCAGACATTATCATTTTGACTAAACTAATTAACTTCTGTGGAATATTTAGTTCATTCATGGCTACATACATTTGCTCCTTATCAATGCTGTCATATGCAATTTTGAAATCAATAAAAGTAGGTGGATGGAAATTCTAAATGCTTTCATCTTTTCCAAAATTTGTCGCAATCCAAAAATTTGATTTATTGTCGACTTTCCTGGACAAAACCCCGCCTGGTAATGTCAAAGTTTGCTTTCTACATGAGGAAGGAGTCTTTGTGTTCAAGATATTAGAAAATACCTAATGTTTAATTTAACAGAGTGATGCCTCTATAGTTATCACATTCCAACCTCTCTTATGCAGTGGACATACAATTCTTTAATGCCACTCTTCTGAGATTTCTTCATTGATCCATACTGCTGTAAACATATGCTTCAGCCATTGCTTTAGTCTGTCACCACCAAATTTTATCAATTCAGTTGGAATACTGTCTGTCCCAGGAGCTTTATTATTTTTTAATTTCTTCTGTGCAGTTTCAATTTCCTCAGTAGTGGGGGCATCTATTGTGTCCTGTGTCTTTCCCTTTAACATCTGCACATCTTCAGCTACAGAATTAATGACTATTTTACATCTCTCCCACAATTCTTCTCAACTGTCCTGTTCAGTATGTGTAATATGATTTAACTTTTCTTCTATTTGTTGCCTGTAATGTTCCACCAACAGACACACACCACTCACAATATTTAATACTTATTGCTTTTTCCACGGTAACAATGGTTACACAAACACGCCTCATTGTTATGTTATACATACACTCCCAGGCTAAGGCTGGAGACAGAACTGAGCATCAAGCATAATATTCTATAGCCCCCATTAATGGGGTGATCGTGAGACTGATGATTGGCCAAGCGGACCCATGGCTTAACAAGGACTGAAAGCTACGAAGGGTTCCATTATTCTTCACAGTCCTCTATGCTTGAGCTGAAAGCTTTCAGTCTGTGAGCAGGAAAATCTGGCACCGATCTGATACACAATCTCACAGAAGTCCCTCTCAACAAGAGTCCACTGTCATATTCCAAAGATACTGCACCTGCTGACCCAGTATTACTGTAACTAATCATATTCTTGATCAGTGTTAAAGTATTCCTGGCAGAGAGATAGATCATTGCTTCTGATGCACTTGGACTAGGCAGTAAGAGCACAGAAGTGACTTCTGTACTGCATCACAAAAGACTTAACCTACTGAAACAAAGCAGTAACTATATATACCACCTACTGAAATATTTCACACTTCCCCACCAAGTTTATTTAAGGTTATGTATGGCTTTCTGAATAAAAAGCAACTACTTCCACCAACAACATTATCTAACTGATCACAGTAATAGGGACAGAGAGTTCATTTGAGGAATAAACTACACTTTCAAATATTATTTAGATGGACATCACCTTCAAAGGGTTCACCTTTTTGAACACGGACAAAAGGAGCATATTTCACTAAATATTACTGCCTCCACTATTTCAGATACTACTGTATATGCTGTAAAATCAGCAATGAAAATTTCAGCCAAATCATCTGCCAGAAAGTCTGCTTGTGTGGGTTTAGAGAATACACATTACACTGAGAACTGCTGCAAAGTGTCAACCACCACAGAACTATAAATGTACCGATGTGGATTTCTACATAAAGCAACTGAAATTGGTGCACTTGCAATCATTCAGATTTATATCAAAAGAGGTAACCCTCTGTCATGGTGCAACTAGGAGGTAATAAAACAGTTATATATATATATAAAAAGAGCTACAACTGAACATCATGGACTCATTCATTCTTATGATCAAATGGTTTTTGTCACCATTCAGATCGAGGTAAACAATTAATTTTACATTTTCTAGTTAGTGATTAATTTATAAAATCCTAAAATCCCTTCACCTGAGATGTCAATATTATTATGTTCTTTTAATGTTGACTCCACTAATTTCTCAACATTTTTCAACATAACTAAAAATACAGTTTTGTTTTGAGAAAGTGAGATGCTAGTACGATGGTGTGACAAAGGGACAGGAACCCCTTTCCAATAATCTGGAAGGAGGAAGAAACCAGAAACTTATATTCAAATAAAAGTGCACCAATATTTCAACCGGTCATCTCTTTACTTCCAGCAGTGGTTTCTGAATATGCTGTTGAATAATGCCTACAGTATTTTGATTCTTAGCACATCTGCATAAAAATGACCATTAGGACTTCTGAGGAATGTTCCTACTCACACTTGAAGCTCAGTCCCACAGCATGGTCAAGTTGTTTGAAATGCCATTCCAAAGGTTCTCTATTTGTCATCATCACTTGTGCCAGGGTCTGGAAATGTCAGTTACATTTTTAATATCCAGGCAAGTAACAGGTTATCTTTCACAAAAAGTATGCATGGAAGAGTTGTATGGATCAATGTATTCATACAACTATCATGGGCATGGTACGCCTTGTCCTTACTACAAACATGCCACCAAAAAACTGGATGTAAAGCAAGCCTGAAATTTGTAATGACCTAAGGAGAACAGGGCAGATTTTCCAACCTCACTACACTTTTCTCCACTCATTTAACCTCAGTGTCTGATCACATTACTTAAAACTCCACTATCACCCAATGGATACAACACAGTTTGTACAAGCCACAATTTCCTGCAGTTGTATCATACTCTTTAAGCTCTCACAATATACATATGACCATGGTATGCTTTCTTGACAGTTCTGTAGGTCACCGTTTAATAGTGTTACAGTAGAACATTCTCAGTCTAGGACAATGTTTTTAACTAAAGATATACAGACCATTAAGTATCACAATAGAGATAAATGGGTCAATAAAATACTCTACACTTGGTACAAAACATGCTGCTTTCATAATGGTATTTTTAACTAAAAGAAAACTTGAGTTCTGCTTTCACCAAATGAACTTGATTTTGAAAAACTTCTATACAGGAGGTGACTGGTTTTAGTCCCAGACAGGATACTGACATTCTGACTAAAGTTTGTCATGGCTCTCCTCAGTCCCTCTGGACAAATGCCAGGAGACCACCTCTAGAATAAAACACCTTCTGTCTAAGTCCCTTCCACTTGTACATTTTGTATTCCTGGTAAATACAGCATTCACCCAAATATAAGATGATCCCCCTTCAAAATCTTAAATTAGCATGAAAATCCCTATGCAGAACACACTTAAATTTGTTTGCAATTATGAGGCAAACCCTGCCCCCCTCAGCTTTTGAGATGATGAATTAGGAACATCGTATTTACAGCATACACATATGGTAGACACTCCCCTGCTGTTTATCACTGAGACCTGGTACCATTACAATATATAACGGAGATTTACATTTTATTTTCACGCTATAATACTCCTGCTTAGGTAGATTATATTATGATGTACGATGATGTACAGTGATTTATAACGGTACTGAACAATACACTTTTCCGGTTTCAGTTTTAAGTATCTTATAGGTTGGTCAGTTAACCAATCTGTGACACACAATAATCAAATTATGTCAAGTGTTTCAAACTGCTGGTAGCAGAAACATAAGGTTCAACATAGCTAACATAAAACATTTGCACTGGACACTACCTCATACACATAAAAAAGTATGGGGCTGATTTAACTCTGTCTCCACCTTGTGTAATGGAATGGGCATTTATGCACAGGGTGAACTTACCTTTTCCTCAAACGTTCCTTGAGAATCAAGTGTGTGTAGATTTTGTTCCAAGAGTGCCAATCCAGAGGCATACAATGATATTTCATCAAGCTGCAGGACTGAGACCCCAACCCAGAAGAGAGCACAATGTATTGGTGATTCCTACACAAGCCATAAAAGAATGTATATTTGTAAGAGTAAATTCAAAAAGTACATTCCTTACTTTGTGGGTCGGGTAGCTCAGTCAGTATAGCGACTGACTACGGGCTGGATGGTCCAGGATCGAATCCTGGTGGGGATGAGATTTTTTGCCTGTCCAGACCGGCCCTGGGGCTCACCCAGCCTCCTGTACAATTGGTACTGGGTCTTTCCCGGGGATAAAGTGCGGCCGGGTCGTGCTGCTGACCACTCACCCCCTTCTAGTGCCGCGGTCATGGAAGAGTAGAGCTATACCTCTACCCACCATCTGGGCCTGTAATGGGATCACTTTACCTTTTACCTCTTTACGTTCCTTACTTTAATGTAAGTGTCTCCCAAACCAACTGTCATGTTTGTATTCTGTATTTGAAGTTAAACAAAACATATGTTCAACAAATGATGAAATACGATATAGAGGCATGAACACACAGTGACAGAGAAAGAAGTAACACAGAGTAAACTCATGCAAAATTACACTATTTAACATGGTCTCGCACCTGAGATGTTAATGTTACTCCGTCCCCAATTTTACCAACCCCTTTTAACAACTATCCCTACCTAAAAAGCACACTGTAACCACCACATGATTAATATTTTATCCATATAACACATTTTTCTTTCATACAATAATATGTGTATTTAACTCCAGAAGTTCAGCTTACTTCTTCAATTGCCTACATTATAATTTTATTCAATGTCTTGGTGACATGGCACAATGCGTTATTCTCAAGAACTCAAGAATTAACATTCAGCCAGTATGTTTCAAAAGGCAAGTTTACTATTCTGTCATTACATGGAACTCCACCCTTGGGCTGTCCTCTACCTGATACCCCCATCCCAAGACAGTGGAAACCATGGAGGGCAAGCAACACAATACAACACACATAAAGTATGTCAACAATTTAATAACAATTAGAAATACCATATTGGTTTATCACAGTTAGCACAAATGACCCCTAAAACATACAACTTCTGAGGTTCACACCAGACCCCACAAAAATATAACGCCAATACACGTAAGAGAAAAACTCTATGTTGTTGGGCGTAATAACAAGAGCCAAATAAATTTATCCCTCCAGCACCACATTAGGGATGCTGACCCAGTGGCTTCCCATGAAAAGTGAAAATTGAAGAACACAGATAAGAATGAATTTTGCTTACAATTAGGTCCATGCTCAGTGCCAGAGTGAAGCTAGGTCCAAAGTGTCAAGCGCTGGTGGACACAATATTATTCAGATTAGCAAAATGTGCTGGTTTTAAGCTATTTCTTCATTAGTATCAGCCTTAGAACAATTAATTACCATTTTAGAGGTGTCTATGGAACATATAATTAACTAGAAAGTACAGTAATTAACCAGTATGTATGGGTTAGCAAGTTGTGAATCAACTTGAAACAAACATCATCATCATCATCATCATCATCATCCAAAAAGCATGTACATACACCAAGTAAGTTCAGATGCAATTAGCATGGTTCTGAAATAATTACTAGCATAATGCAGGTCAATTTCAATGATAAACTCATTAACAGAAACAAATAATTGTTATATTTCTCTACTGATAAGCAACAAACATACTGGTCTGAGCAGAGGCTGCAACCGTGTGATGCACATAACCAATGCTTCCAAAAGCATAATATCATTGAAGCTCTCCAGTGCCTTTACAAGTATCCTCAGGAGCTGCTTTATATCCTGATCTGTGATGCTTTTACCTGTAAAGGTACAAGTAAAATAATTTTATGTTTCATTGTGTCATATAACTATGGCAACCAAGTCATGCAAACACAATTTAAGAATGCACTGAAAATGGTTAATATTGTAACCATTTTCTATATAGAATATTACATTTTAAAACTAAAGATTAGCGGTAAGATACTTATTTTTTAGATGGTAATTACACATGCAGAATAAATAAATGATGCTGTGAATCAGGATTTTCTTTTTGGAAATCTGTATTAACAATGTCAAAATCTTCATACTACAAAAGTTGCACATGATAATTTGCTAAAAAAAAAAAAAATGTGAGCATAGCAGAAGTATTGAAGTATAATATGCAATATGTTAAATGTCCAAGTCACAGCTGCAGGCCTTTCACCTCTGCACTGTCAACAGTGCAGACAGACAATATAAATATCAGCCAGGACAGTTAAAATGGACACTTAAAAATGAGTGCAGTTGGTTAAAATGACAAACTACTAGTCTTTATAAAAGATCCGGTAGCTCCTTTCACTGTCTTCAATATAAATGAAGAATCAAATTTACCCTTTCACATTAGCTGTTGTTCTAAATTCTCAAAATGTCTACATTGACATACTTGTAGCTGTACATTCTTTTTTATTAAATCAGTTCACATGTTCTTGATTTATGAAATGTTATGTTCTGTAAAAGGTGGGCTGGGTAGATCAGTCGGTATAACGACTGACTACAGGCTCGACGGTCCGGGATTGAATCCCGGTGGGGCGAGCCTTTCCGCCTGTCCAGACCGGCCCTGGAGCCCACCTAGCCTCCTGTAAAATGGGTACCAGGTCTTTCCCAGGGGTAAAGTGCAGCCGGGGCGTGCTGCTGACCACTCACCCCCTTCTAGTGCCGCAGTCATAGAAGACTAGAGCTATACCTCTACCCACCCTCTGGGCCACACCAGGAATGTATGGGATCACTTTACCTTTACCCTTTTTATGTTCTGTAAAAACACATGCTCACTGCATCATGGTTGGCACATTACATGAAGCAATGCTGCAGTATCTTGAATTACACAACACTGCTTAATCCTTTCTTGGAGTTTTGTACTCGAATGTTCTTATTTTTGAAGAAAAAAGTTGCCACAGATTCATCAGATATAAGCAAAAGACTTTAAAATGTGCACTTCCAGGCACAAAAAGGCTAAAGTAGGCACTTCACACACGCTATACAATCAACCAACATTATTGGTACTTCACCCTTTGACACAAGAATTAAGTGCCCAGTGTACTCTGCAAAGACCCATGATTTAAATGGCTGCCCATTACTTTACCAAGTTCTTGGCCAATGACTGTAGTGGATGATTGCTTTTCGCACAGTGCATGTTGACTGCAGTCCACCTTCAGTATCAAATGAGTAAAGAACCATGCCCATACTTCAAATGTTTGTGTATTCACACAGGAACAAACAGACACTTGTCTAAACATCTGAAGTCTACTAATGACAAAGTCTTATGATTCAGATTACTAGTTAAAATGTTCTACCAATGAAATGAAATATGATTAACACTCGTCTTTAACCCTCTGGCACTGAAAGTCACCTTCAGTCAACACACAGGATTATGTGCAGATAACTAAATGTCACCTTACATCATTGGCCAAGAACATGCAGTGTACACTGGTCACTTAATTCTGGCACCAAAGGTTAATTACTGTACATACCACATTACAGACACATTTTATCATGGCAGAATTACACATTACACTTGCCTCAGGAAGATCAAAACAAATCTGCATGCATGCACTCGCTCACTCGCATGCACACTCACTCACACACGCACAAACACACAAACACATGCATGGAAACCTCATTAATTAGGACACCTTCACTACATTACTCACTGATGCAGCCAAATACAATGAGAGCTCGTGGTTGGAGGGCAGGATTGTAGCAAAAAGCAAAACTCTTTGCCAGGGCTGTCCAGGTTTGTAACCAATCACAATCAGGAACGTCTCGCATACATGCCTGCAAGAAAAAGCCCAGTCACCTCACATACTTAAGAAATAATAAAGAAAAAATGCATTAATCTGGCTTGCATGGAACCAGAAGGTGCTAGATAATTGGATATTCAGATTATCAGACAGTATCTGTATTGCCTTAAGTTCTTAAGGGAATATTTTGTTACTGCTCCTACACTTGGGCTGCACAACTAATCCACTTGGATATCTCATTTATCTGCTGATTCAAGGTCAACAGGGTCCTCTTCTACTCCTCCAGTAGTCTTAGTAGCTGAACAAGCTGCAGTAGGAGACAAGACATCCAGAAATACTGCAATGGCTGATGTACAGACATTCTTGAAGACCTTTTTGAACATGTCCCTGAGATCAGCCTGTTTCACGTGCAAAGCTTTTTTCTGACAAAAAGCAAAGCTTCCAGTCTTTGGCACATTCTCCTTAAGTGCCACATTATCAGAATTTCTGGATTATCAAATGCTGGATTAAGGGAATTTTGCTGTACATTGATTTAAAGTCCAATGTGAAATAGCATAACAAACAAACAAACAAACACAGGTTACAGCAGTGTTTCCCAAACTGTGTTCCACAGAACCCTGGAGTTGCATGTCATGTGATTAGGGGTTCCATAAGAAAATACTGATGGTAGCAAGATTTTCTCCACTTACATTCACAAATAACTTGGTCATTTGTCCATAAGCAGGTCATTCTCTGCTCAACTGTGTGTTATAACAACCAGTCAGAGACTTCCCATTAGGATGTTTAAATATGGCGTTGGTAGGAGACAGCGAGGGAGAAATGCTCTTGACTGCTGCCCTTGACACTATGCAGACCGGAAGAAGATAAATCAGAAAAATCATACATATGACCAAGCATTACACGTGGAAAATTTTTGGCTGGACAATTAATTACTTTCAATCAATTACTTAATTTTTCTACATTAGCTTCCAGGCTCCTTGTGGGTTCTGACAGTACTTTCCAAGCCCAAAGGGGTTCTGCTGTCAATAAGTTTGGGAAATACTAGATTAGAGTGATAAAAATAATAAACACATCAGGCGATGTACACACAGTATAACAACGATGGCAAATACACTCCTTGTTGTTTCATTCTCTCAACAAATTCTGTTCAACATTTTCCGGTCCTTAAATACAAAGTAAATTGTTTGAAACACATGCAGGTCTTACATAAAACACCTGTAATTTTGTCCAACTTTAACCACAAATGTGGAATATGATGACAAATTTTCGTACACCTCAAGAATATAAAACGTCATGCAAATATGTTCAGTGTTTCTCAAGTTGTTACACAGACAGCAAGACAAACAGAAGCAGACAAACATGGGGTGAATGTAATGGTGCATTTTTGCAAATTTCCATTCTGAAAATGCTGAAAAAATAAGCTAACAAAATTATGCCTGCACCCTGTGGTGTTATAATAGATGTCAATATCCCTCCCATCACAGGCTGAAACAATACACCTCAAAGTACTTTTTTTCAGGACCATCAATTCATCTTTTCACAATTATGAAAAGCTCAGAAACAAAATATACAGTTTCAAACAATTCTAGTACATGAGGTCTTCACTCTTCTGGGACATTATGCAGTGCTGATTGGCAGTTAGTTAACACCATTTCGGGATAGCTGATTGGTCCTATCTTCAAAGATCAAGTGGTCCAAGTAGGTTTTGGACTGCCTGACCCTTGAAGATGGGACTGATATGCTGTCCTGAAATGTCAGCAACTAACTGAAAATCTACACTACATAACATCCAAGATGAGCAAAGACCTCATTTACACCATGGTGGAAGCCTAAAATCATGCAATTATAGTACATGCAATTTTACACTACCATGAACTTTCAGGGCAACATTAACACTACATAAAATCTGCTGTTTTCATAGCAATGACTAGAAGACTAATGTCTTTTAATTTGTGACACCATGCAATCTGGTAGAAGTTCACCAACTCACTTATTCCGATAAGGGGGTAGCAGAATTCTCTGAAATGTCAGTATACTTCTACCAGATTACACACAGTCATGACCCAGTTAACAGCACTGGTCTTCCAAGACAAATAGTATAAAACTCTAACATGGCGTGAATGATTTTCTTATATGACAACACTTACAATTATAATGTAAATATCAAGTATGTTAACATATTGTTGCAGTGCAAATTCAAGTGTATTGACTACTGTCACTGACCTCCATAATTTCTAGCAGTGCATCTGTGATGACTTCTAGAGATGTCAGTGACAGCCGCTCATGGTCAGAGTTGTTTGTTCCTGAGAGACTTCGTTCTTGTCCATACCTACGCATCAAGTGTGGGAACGTTTCTGAATACTAATTGGAAAATATGAGGTCTGATCAAAATTTATCAAGATTGAATTCATATTTCAGAATAATCGCACACTAGGCAAGAATCGTGGTTGCAAAGATCATGCCGTGATGAGTTACTGCATGTTCACGTATGCCTGACAGTTCATCACACTAACTGTCATTTGTGACTTGTGTTTATAGAGTCATTATTTTTCTCAGATGTTGATGTAACATATGATGATGTGGGAACAAATGAATAAACTGCAATGAAAAAACTTCAATGACTCCAGCAACTGAGTTGGTGAAGTGCTTCCATTATTGACAGGAACAAAGGAGAAGTGTGAACATGCTGAAAGCACCTCTTCTATAGGAAACTATCCTTCCATCCTTATCCCTTTATGTAGATTATCTTCAGTGTTCATGGGTTAAATCAATACCTTATCAATCAAGCTTTGTCACTCTAACAAATACATCCACTATTCCAACTTGTAATGACAAAACAAAAGAATATACAGTGAAACTTCAATTTTTCATATTGTGAATGTATGTCTTCCTTGATTCTACGCATGTTTTTATCAAACCTGCCAAACCTTCCACAACAACATACAATTTTCCTGGAACACACATCTGTTCTTTCCACCCAGTTCTGCAATTAACAGTTCCAACTGAGCATAAATTGGCCTGATGTTGTCATTTCAAGTACTTTCAATTGGAAAATGGGGAAAAAAGTGATTTTCAGTTATAAACTCCTACCTCCTCCAATATCTTTGTGTATACTTACTATTCTATGACTTCAAGATCACATTGGCAGAGCAGACCCATGCATCTAGAAGCAACAATTTGGGCAGTTCCAGACACTTGGTACATGACCCCACCCTTCCAGACATCTATCTGTTCATGCACTGCAATCATCTAGCGTACTATTTCTGTACAGACAGCAGTAGTCAAGCCAGCCCATCAGGAACTAGTTGTAAGAATTTTTTTTTGCACAACACCTGCAGCATATTTTAATGAGAAGTTTGAGCCTTCTTAAATACTGCTAGGAAATTGTTGTGTGTTACCATTATGGCAGTATTAAATTTCACTTACTTCATTTTAGTAGTTACATAAATTTCCACTGCCTTAATTTTAGATTTGAAATGGTGCCTTCAAAAATGAAAATTCCACATTTCACTGTATATTAACTTGCTGAATAGATGAAAGAATAATAATTCTCCACCCAGAACAAAGATGCACAAAGAACATACGTATGCGACTTACCAACGCTCATTGGGATGACGATAGCTTGACCTGAATGCTGTGACTGCAGCTGATTTTACCTTGCTGATTCCAAAAAGGAGATAAAACTTCGGCAGGGAAAACTCATCTAAACTAAGGCGCAACACTCTTTGCGTTTCCTCTGTCAGAAAACAAAGATTTATCTGGTCAGTTTATAACTGTATTCATTATTTTAAAAACTTCAGGTTATAAAATGAGTAAAATTACTTTTGAGCAGAACCAAAACAAAGGAAGAAATTACCAGTAAAAGAAGGTTTGGTGCAGGTACAGAGGGAGTGGATGATGTTGATGACGAGGCCATGAGTTGAGGCTCTCATACTCAAAGATCCTGAACACACAAGGACAGTGACAGAATGGAATAAATATGGCAGATGACGTGCTACATCCAGGCAGTTATTGAAAGACAACATGAGGAGGTAGCGAGCAAGTACTGCTATGTCTTCCCACATCATATGTTGTTCTAGCAATGGTGTAGGAGAAGTACACGTTTTGTCCAATACCTGAAAAATTAGAAATACAAACTTTTAAAAGAAGAACACCTACTTCAATCAGAGACCTAGATAATAGCCAAGTATTGTATATAGCTCATTAATTTTGCAAGAGCAGAACTTTACTACTTGCTCAAACATTTATGTCTTTTCTCACATTGTATAAATCAAGGAGAAAGCATACAACATACAATGTTATTGTTATAGTATCACGACACTGCTATTTCATGAGTTCTGTCAATCTAAGAAATGTATAGTTAACCAAGCACAGTAAACTCTCCTGAACAGATCTGAACATTAACATAAGAAAAATCTTAAATGGAGGGAATTTCACATTGGGTTAACAGGAAAGTAAACACCAAATTACAGAAAATCTAAAACTAAATAACTAAAGTCCTAAGGTTGATAAAATGTTGTATTCATGAAGCAATTTTTATTACAATAAGAGGTTATTACCTAAACACAATTAACTGTTAACAGCAGGTGTGTACACCTGTGACTTACAACTTAAATGCACAAACCTCAAAAGAGATACCATAACCTTACCCGACCAAGTCTTCCAATCACTTTCTTGGCTACAAGCTGTACATTTGCAGAAGCCAAAGCCACAGCAGTGTCTGCCATGATTTCCACTGTTGGTGATCCAATCCTATTTGTCACTGAACGATGAATGAAGCTGTCCAGCACTATATCAATAAGTTCAGGCACCTGTGTAACAATTTTCCACATAACTATAATGAAACTTGGGAATTACTTTCATTTAGTTAGCAACCACTAAACTGATGCCTTCAGGAAAGGCTTTGTACAGATGCACCCTGACAAACACAAAAGTTACATCCCCAAATGTCCACAGTCAGTTGAATTTTGTGCAAGCCAGAATTTAGTAAATGGTCCTGTATGTATGTCATATACTGCGATGAGTATATCTACATAAATATGCAAGTACTATACATACTACACAGACACACATAAACACACACATGTACAGACACCCTGTACCATGTACTGTGATCTATAATCATATACAGAAAATAAATATTCAGTACGAAAATAATTTCACCTAAATGATAAAAACTCATCTCAATAATAGTCTTAGTCTTCTTTACTGAAGGCAACATTTTATGTGGTGATGACAAAACTTAATCTGAATATGAGGAACGAAAAGAGATCAGAATCACATCAACAGAACTGACATAATCTTAACCAATGTTCATGATGAAGTGTGCAGAGGTGGCAGAAGAGGTGGATGGTTGAAGAAATGTGGAAGGTACAAGCACATCTGCCTATCTTATAAATTTATCGAGAGATGACTGCACAACAGACTTCCTCTTTTCTTGAAAAATCTCCTTATAACATGCCAATCTTTCATCAAAACCTCTCTGCACTTCTAACAATTGCAATGAATTACGGTCCATCGCCTTAAATCTTGCCACTGCAGAAGATATCTCAATAAATGCAACAGCCAACTCCTTGACCATGAAGTGTCATGCCTGAAATGTCTCAGCTTCAGGCTGTTGTTTAACTTTTACTGCATCTCATCCTGTCAATTCTTCACTTGGCAATTCAGCACCAGAGACATCCAGAAGTTCAGCATTGGCAGCATCACTCTCCAATTCAAGCTGCACAGGATGCTTCACAGATCCGTTAAATAGTATGCACATATTTCATCCTTTTCAGAACCTTTAAAGGTGTGTATAAATTGCGGACACAGTTTGTTCTGTATAGCAGTCATACAAACTCTACCAATTTCTTCCAACATTCTTCCTTACTTGCTGTTAGCCCTAACAAAAAAATGGTCAATAGAAGTTCATATTATCACAATGATGTATTATAAGAAAGCCACATGTCACATCCAGTGAAACACACATGTATGGCAACAACCTTGGAGAGTAGCCTTTAGGAACTGAGGCATCTTTTCATAACCATATTTCTTAAACAAAATCAATGAATGGTAACTCCTGGAAAATGTTCAAAATTTTGATGCAACAAGCATATTGCAGGTGTGAAAGTTCACTGCTTCAACTTCTCATGCTTTTCAGGTGAGAAATCCTTTTCAAGGGAGAATTTACTAAAGTGGAAATACAAATTTTAATCACACCAGAAAATTATAGTACTAAATAATCCTGATGTCTTTAAGTGGTGTCACATTCAAAGAGTTTCACTTTTCATCACAAAAAGAATTACACACCTTGAAGCTGACCAAAGTTTTGCCAGACGCAAAGGTGGGAGGGAGGGAGGGTGGGATGGAGGGAGGAGAGAGATATAGAGATAGCACTTCTCCTCTTCCTCCCCCTTCTTCTTCATCACCACCCAGGTTCTCATAGACAGTGTCTGACGTATTACTATACATCATACAATGCAGCTGTTCCAACATTTTGGTGTTCATTATAGTTGTTATGTTTAAAATAAACAGTCACCATGATGATGGACAAAGCCAAAATTAAAAACAGTAAAATTTCCTTAATCCGGAAGCTGATACTCCACAGATCCCAATATATTGGCGGTTGAGGGAAACAGTCCGAAATACAGTAGTTTTGGTCTCAATAACATCCAGTAAGCATAGCAATTCCTTGATTGTATCTTGTGTTGCATTGACTTCATTGAACCCGTCAAGCTATTACAATGACATAAAGAGATCCCAAGACAAGTACACAAGGTTCTGCTGGCAGGAGGAAGACTCCTGATCCACAGCCTCCTGATCCTTCAGCACCCGTAGCAGAAACTGAAGAGACTCCAGAAACAACAGGAAGGGTCCCTGATGCCCTTGAACCAGCAGCTCATGGATAAATCCAAATGGAATACTCTTCTGATTAGATGTTAGCCAAAATACATGAGCAGTAACAAAGAACTCAGGCCAGTAGGTAATGTCTGATAATTCAGAATATCTGACAATCAGGCACCTGTCTGGTCCTGTGGGTACCAAATTGGAAAAATTCTACTGTGTGTGTATGTGTGTATGTAGGTATGTATGTATATATGTATTTTTTAGTCTGACCTCTTTCTACCTACTCATTGTAGGTGTTGAGGGCTATTGTTGCACCTATCACACTCAGTGACACACACACACTTGGTCAGAATTCCCTGGACCACAGACTGGCATGTCACATTGTGTGTGTGTGTGTGTGTTCATGCACATATAGCAGAAAGTACAGATAAACAAGATACCAGAAGACACACATGAAGAATGTGATACCAAAATAAGACATACCTGACCAATGGATCCCCAGATTTTAGCCTGTATTGATGGATACATCTCCACTTCTTCAATGGTTAAATCGATGAGCTTCTCCAAAATCTGTACCACTTTCTGCTGACGCTTACTTTCATCTGAAGGTTTACAAAACCTGTACACAATTAACAAACATTTCAGCCTGAAATTAAATATAATAAAAACCTAACCTACATGATTTACATGTTAAATGACACTTTACCTGACTAGGTTTGCTAACCATGGTGTCATATATTCAAGGCACAAGTGTTTGAGCTCAATACTGGACACTCTGAATCCTTGGATGCACTCTTCTAAAAATTCAAGAGTGAGATGTGGTTCATTTGTCGCTAACTTTTCACTTACGGATTTGATGAATATTGTATTGTTTGATGGGATGCACAAACCTAAAACATACAGAAAAATTAAGAGGCAAAAATTTCTTTAGCATACTGGAATTTGTGTCAAAGTCAAGACATTCCATAAGAGGATTATTGTATACATGAAGAAACATACAGATTGATATTTTGTCACCGTACAAATCATGCTAAAGGACAGAATATCCTGTGTGCATTACAAAGTCCAAGAATATTTGTGAGATTTGAGGTTCTCACAGCAGGTGTGATGAAGAGTCAAGTCTTGTAAGATGATACACCATGTCAACTGGTACACAGCTACTCATGGTTCACAGTAGCATAGTGCCTACATTTTTAGTGTCAAGCAGTGCTGACTCTGAAGGTGGAGGTACTATGCTCCTCTGAAATTATGGTAACTATTTACCACTCCACCCAGCATAACATCCCAGAAGACAGAATGTCCAAGTATATTTATTATTAGATAAGAGTCAGTCATACATTTCTTAAACAAATCTCAATTCATGACAAGCTTGAAAGACAAAAATAGTACAGCATAGCTTGCTTCACAAATTCAATAAACAAAAGTTAGATCTTTCAACACTGAAAAAAGATAGAGACCCTCCAAGAAGCCGGAATCCTCCCCCCTTGGGCTACTAAAGACTGAAACATAGAAATCTATTTAAAAAAAAGTACTCATTACTTTCTCTTGTATCTAACCTTCAACAAGGATTCTGAAAGTGTTAAATGAAATGAGTTACATAACTAATGCTCAGTCACAGAATGACAAAAATGTCTGTCATATACCACCACATGAGATTTCTGTTTTTCAAAGCAATCAAGATTCATAGTATGATCATACTGTTATGACACTTGGTACCAGGTTTCCAGTGTCCTGACTTCCAACCCAGAGGAGGTAGTATATTTACCCACCTACTACAGTACATAGTGTATCAAACCATTAAAGCCCAATGGTAATTATAAGTCCCACCTGCTGTAACACTAAGAAACTCTGCACTGTTGTCCACCCTATGTATGTGTTCCAAGTAATTCTTAAAACAGTTTCCCTACACAGCACAATTAGCCTACATAACAGAAATTGACTGTTTTCTCTAAGAGGTAGGACACAGATCTTTATATGTAATATAGATTTATTTTAGTTCTTATATAGTTAACCCAGAAGACCAAAATATGAATTCATTTGCAGAGTTTCACTAGGCTAAAATAAAGATAAAGTTGTCCCTGCACACACCATGAAAACAGAAGGGGAGTGGAGGTATAGTACTTAACAGACTGCAATATGACAGAATTTTCAAGAATTTATGTGAAGAAAGGCCACTGTTTTTATTTACTTGTTTAAAAAACATTACAGTATGGCAATTGATCAAAATAAAGACTAAAACTGGGTGCTCAGTGAACTGTAAACTTAACACCTTGCCGACCGGATGGCCTTTTAATTAAATACCCCCAGTTCCCAGACTTTTAAACCCTTTGGATGTTCAACCCCATAACATATTCTTACTTACGGTTTGACATTGTAGATTATGCTCCTGAGCCCCAGACTGCAGAAACTGCATGTAGATGTTCTAGTAGTGTGTCACTGAATGGTATTTCTCAAAAGAAGACCCTTTGTGAAGCGGAACAAAGCAGAATTTACAAATGTATCTAGTTTCACTTTGCTTCTTATGTGCAGCACACACTTTACACTGTCTTGCAGGATACTTCTTTTTTCCCTCCCCACCACCACCAATTTTTTCAAGTTTGTGTATTCTGAAATCACCGGAGAGTCTGCCTGGCGGGTCCTGTTTAGGCCCCCCTTGGTGTTCTTTGCTTCTCTGGCAATTGAAGGTCATCAGAATTGGACTCACTTCAATTCTGGTCGTCTGATATCCAGAACCTTCCTACCTCGTGCAGTAAGTTCTTGTACTTTACTTTTTTGTCTGTATTTAGTGTCCTGTATACAAAAAATGTGTTGAAGAAAGCACAGTTTAGCAGATACAGTGCCACTCTTTTTTGGTCATTTTTCACTTTTCCTCAGAACTGAGTAATAACTGAGGTACTGATCTGCCCTGTCTACATCCTTCATGAATTTACTGTACTGGACAACAACATAAGGCTTCTTTATTTCCATGTTTGTTTTCCTGTCTCTCTGCCCTGTGTTTACAATTGTTGCCTCATGGATCATACTTATCATTCACACAAGTCCATTGTCCTTCCACATTTGCACCATTATGTCACCTTTTCTCTGCAATGCTGACTGCCCTTTTTTCAAGCGCCTGCCTTCCCCTTCTAGGTCACGTGGAATGCCCCTGTTAGCCCTCACAGTGCCGCAGACTCTCACATTTCTGTCTAGTAATGTTTGAGCTAATCTCACACTGTTATAAAAATTGTCTTGATAGATGTGACGATTTTGGCCTAAGTTCTGTCTAAAAGTGATAACACTGTGTCCTCCAACTTCTTTCCCTCAGCTGAGCATATCTCCATGTTGCAGACATAACCCAATACTGCCTCACACATCATTCTCACCAGCACTCCACATTTTGTTATTTTTCCTGGATTGTATATCCTAAATTTCAGGCAACCCTGCCATGGGATCATGGCTTCATCAAGTGAAAGTTCTTGGTTTGGGCTGTATACTGACCTAAATTTCTGTACAAAATATTCATACACGGGCCAAATTTTGAATAGCCACCCTGAATCCTGTGTTTGCTGCCTGTTGTCACTAAAATGCCAGGCCTACCAAATGGATTCAAAACGGTTCCTACTCATTGTGTGAGGAAAAATGGGTGTGGAAATTGTGGGGTCAGTGGACCAGTAGTCTCATATATTTTACTTTCTGACTTGTCCCATCAACAGTATTAGTCCTAAAAACTTTCTCATTTCTTCAGGTGTGATATTGGACACACTTTCGTGTTTTAGGCGAGACTTTCCATTTTTCTGCATTTTGACTACAATAAAGGTTAGACTGTTCAGTAAGTAACAGTATAAGATCCTCACCAATGACTGAACTCACGACTTCAACATTCAGACTCAGGGTTATCAATTACTACATTCAGACCTGTGGTTCCAAGGACAGGCTCATTGCTTGGTTTTTTATTAGTTTTACACCACAAATCACTTGTTTTATCATCAGAGTTCTCCAGTTCACTACTTTCTTCCTCTATTGTACTAGTTTCACTGTCACTAGTAACAACTACAACAGAAGATCACAATTGTTTACGTGAACTAGTTGTGGAGACGTCACTGTCTCTGTCCAAACTTTCATTGTCACTATTATCAAAGACATCAGAACAGTCATCCGCATATAACTCACGCAAAATATCATCCACTTGCAGAACATTCTTATGCAAAGCCATGATTGCAACTGAAGGAAAACAGAGAGAGTATCTGAATGAGTGGTCCCTTTGTAGCAGGCTTATGTTTCTAAAAATAGGGGGTAATAACCGATCTGTTTATTTGTAACTTGAGACCCAAGCATCCTGCATTAAGCTGTTGATAACCATGAAGCAAAAAGTGAACCACAACAGCTGACAAACGAATGTGCAGGATGTCATGTAAGAAAACGTAGAAATGCGTGACCCATCAACAACACATGGGATAGCAATCACGCGTTTCTACATGGGCCGACGGCAAGGTGTTAACTACCCAAACAGGCTGACTATGAAACATTAAGTATAAAACTTTCCATTGCATACAGAAGTTTCAAACATTTAACAACTTACCAGATGTCTCCAGTAACTGACCCTCTATTTTCAAATCAAATGTTGCAGTAAGAGCACACAATTGGTTGTAGGCTGCCGTTCTAAGGTTTGGATCTGAAGATCCCAAATTCAATAGTGCCATGTTGAGTAATGTTCCTGGCACATCCTTAGGTCGAATCTTCTGGTGGACTGTCACAGAGTCCTAAACAAAATTCACAGAATAGATACAAATGTTCATTACACAACTAATACAACAATGAAAGTGATTATGTACCAGATCTATTTTTTGTGTAGGTTGATCAGAAAGTAAAAACACACAGCGAGTATTTGCTTTCTTGTCAACATTTTTGTTCAAAATAACATTTCCTACACAAAACGAGAAAAATGACCTACTTTGGATAGAGTCACCCTGAAGGTTCACGCATTTATCAAGTGTTATCAAAAAATGCATGCCTTCAGCACAGAATTCTGGGCTGTGTGAAGAGAACCACTGTGAGACAACCGCTTGCCCTCCCACACCAGTTTGGCATCTGTGGCCAACAAAATACTTCTTCATAAGTCTGTAAAGATGAAAGTCACGTGGTACCTAGGCCCCAGACAGCATTGTGGCTGCAATTTGGATGGGAATATCTCAAACATCTGCTGTACACCCCTGATTTTGCACCAGTTACTTCCATCTTTTTGGCCCTCTGAAGAAGCATCTTGGTGGTAACAGATTCCAAAATGTTGCAAAAGTTATGGAAGCTGTCTCACAGTCATTCCATTCACAAAGCCCAAAAGTCTGCTGAACGCATATATTCCCTCATAATGCATGGTTACAAATGCACGAACCTTCATGGTGACTATATGGAAAAGCAGGTCATTGTTCTCTTTTCTCGTAAGATATGTTACTTTTAACAGAAAGTTGCCAAGAAGCAAAATATTCACTGTGTATTCTTATTCTCCAATTGGCCCTTTTGCATGTTCCTGATGTTACACCAAAAAGGATAACACACACACACACACACACGCAGAGGAAAGAAAATAAGGAGCTCTTGTCTCAGCAAAGGTCCACAGTGTAGATTCATTAATTTTATGTTTATTGCACCATGCACTGTAATATAATTATACTGTATAAACCAACAAAATGCACCTTTTCTAAACTAATATCTTTAATTTATGAAGTCTCTACATGTTTTTAACTTGAGGGTTCATCTAAAGGAAGATGGTTGTATATACAGGTATGGTAGTGTATGTTTTACATGCATCAGTATAATCAGTCTCGTAGAAGAGTGTTCTACATACAAGACTGCTTATATGACCTAAACAATGGAAAAAGGACACAAGATTTGGTACGTGGAATGTAAGGAGCCTGTATAGGTCAAGTTCACTTACAACAGCAGCAGCTAGGGAATTAGCAAGATATAAATTAGATCTCATGGGTGTACAGGAGATTAGGTGGGGCAAAAGTGGCACTGTAAGAACAGGGAATTATATTTTTTTCTAAGGAAATGGAAATGAAAATCATCCATTGCAAACACAATTTTTCGTACAACACAGAATAATATCAGCAGTTAAGAGTGTACAGTTTGTTGGTGGTAGGATGTCACTTACAGTTCTGAGAGGTTGAAAGTGCATGCACCAAGTATGGAGAAAAGTGATGACTGAAAAGACAGATTTTATCAGGAATTACAGCAGGTATTCAAAAATTTTCCTAAGTACCATACAAAAATTCTGTTAGGAGATTTTAATGCAAAAGTGGGAAGATAGGATATTTTCAAACTGATAATTGGGCATGAGAGTCTGCATCAGGATAGTAATGATAATGGTGTAAGAACAGTAAACTCTGTCACATAAAAAATCTAGTTGTTAAGAGCACAATGTTCTCACACTGGGACGTTCATAAACACCCTTGTACCTCTCCTGATGGGAAGACTAATAACCAGATTAATCATATATTGATTGACAATCGAGTACACTAAATGTACGATCTTTCAGGGGAGCTGACTGCAATACTGAACACTACCTTATAGTTGCAAAACTTAAGGAAAGACTGACAGTAAGTAAACAAGCAGCACAGAAGTTTGATGTGGAGAGATTTAATCTCAAGAAGCTAAGTGAGCACTGGTTAGAAAGTATTATCAGATTAAGACCTCAAACAGGTTTGCAACTTTGGAGAACTTAGATGATAGCAAACACATAAATAGCATTTAGGAATACATTAAACAGAATATAAAAAACTCAGCTACTGAAAATCTAGATCTATATGAATTGAAACAGCATACACCATGATTTGACGAAGAAAGTTCACGATTTTTAGATCCAAGGAAGCAGGCTAAAATGCAGTGGTTACAGGATCCAAACCAATGCAATGTAGATAATCTATACAACGTAAGGCATTAAACTAATGGACATTTCGGGCACAAAAAAGAAGAATACCTGAAAGCTAAAATTAATGAACTTCAAAATAACAGTAAGTCCAAAAATGTCAGAGACCTGTATAGAGGCATCAATGACTTTAAGAAGGGTGGTGATTTGGTTACAGACACCCATAGAATTTTTCCTATGTATAGGAAACATTTCTCTCAGCCACTGAATCTATATGGGGTTAATGAAGTTAAGCAGACAGAAATACATATAGCAGAGCTACCAGAGCCTGAGCCCAGCGCCTGTGAGGTTGAGATGGCTATTGAAAAGCTAAAAACACACAAATCACCAGGTACTGATCAAATCCCAGCAGAAGTGATTGCAGCAGGGTTGGAACAATTCGATGTGAGATCCATAAACTTTTAAATTCTGTTTGGTATAAGGAGGAATTTTCTGAGGAGTGGAAGGAGACAATCATTGTACCTATTTATGAGAAGGGTGATAAAACAGATTATATTAATTACAGTCATCACTTTTCTCAACTATGTACAAAATTCTGACCAACATCCTGCTATCAAGGTTAACTCCAAAGGCAGAGGAAATTACTGGGGACCATCAATGTGGATTTTGACAAAACAGGTCAACTAGACTTTAAGAAAGCATATGACTCAGTTATGAGGGAGGTCTTGTATAAGATTCTCGTAGAGTTTTGTATCCCCATGACACTAGTAAGGCTAATAAAAATATGTCTGAATGAAACCTATAGCAGAGTACATGGAGGCAAACATTTGTCTGACATGATTCCTATTATGAATGGTTTGAAAAAAGGAGATACTCTATCGCCATTGCTTTCCAACTTTGCTTGAGAGTATGCCATTAGGAGAGTTCAGGTAAACCAGCATGGCTTGAAATTAAATAGTACACATCAGTCGTGGTTTATGCTGATGATGTTAACATACTGGGCAGAAGCATATATTCATAGAAGCTTTAGTAGTTGCTAGTAAGGAGATTTGACTAGAAGTAAACTCTGATAAAACTAGGTAATGGTCATGTCTCAAGATCAGAAAGCAGGATGAAGTCACAATATCAAGACTGAAAACTGTTCCTTTGAAAGGGTGGAAGAGTTCACATATTTGGGAACAACTTTCACGAATCAAAATTCTATTCAGGAAGAAATTAATAGTGGGCTGAAGTCAGGGAATGCTTGCCATCACTCAGTGCAGTACCTTTTGTCTTCCAGTTTGCTATCCAAAAATATAAAGATTAAGATATACAGAACTTTAATTTTGCATGTTGTTTTGTGTGGGTGTGAAATTTGGTCACTCACATTGAGGGAGGAACATAGGCTCAGGGTGTTTGAGAATAGGGTGCCAAGAAGAATATTGTGACCTCAGAGGAACGAGGCAATAGGGGAGTGAAGAAAGCTACATAATGAGGAGCTTAATGTTCTGTACTCCTCACCACTTGTAAATGTGATAATGAACCTTTGCTTTCCATAAAATGCTCGAAATTTCTTAACTAGATGAAAACCGGTTTTCAAGAACGAGTAGGTAAGTAAGTAAATAACATAAGCTGAGGAGTACAACTCATGAAGCTCCTTCTCATGCAATTTTGTTCTCCACCTTCCTGTTACTTCCTCCCTGTGTGGTCCAAATCTTCCTCAGCACCCTCTTCTTGAACATAACCAGCCTTTGTACTTCCCTTAATGTGACTGACCTCTTATGGTAAATGTGATAATCGAACCTTTTTCAAAAAGTGAGAACTGTTAATATGTTTCCTAGTACATGTATGTGTATCATATAATATCCCCAGCCCCCACACATGTGCACAAGTGCACACATTGGCAACAGAAAGTACAAGCTGTGTCAATACATGGAATGTAATAAGCAGCTGCTGAGTGGAAAACATGGGAGAATTTTACCTCTACATAAATATAATGGTTCAGTGAGTGTCAGGGAAGTTGAGAAACTTCTGCATAGCCAACAATGGGCCTCTACTCATGGTATTCAAATACTACACACAACAATATATACATGTGTCTTCTTTTACAATGCTTTTAGGGATGTTTTCTCATTAACACAGGCTTTATGTTATTGTTTTCATTTACAGTAAGTAAATGTACTTACTGGTTGTGATAGTTCCCATCGACTCCGGATATGCATGATGACTTGGACAATGTTATCACAATCATTGTGAGCAAATGTTAATGTTCCTGATTCATTGGACAGTGTCAATATAAACTGGTTGTCATCAACAGGGCACACATCTTCAATCTCCGAGGCATAATAAACATCATTCAGAAGAACTGAATGAGACAGAACTTTAGTCTTCTCAGATGATGTTATCTGGATGGCAGTTGGACCAACCTGGAAAAAATTCACACCTGCCTGGATGTATTAAGCAACGAGACTAAACGTATAACACACAGTTCATTCAGAAACAGCAGCAATTTCTCACAACCCATCAATACAGAAACTTGCATGAAACAGAATAAACTTGACCGTTCTTCAATACAACACTTAAGCACGTTATGGTGTTACAAAAATATAAGGACAAGGAATTTTTGATTAGGCACATTTTCTTAGAAAGTATGTTTGTTACCCAACTGTCCAGTAATGTGCAAATCTCTGTCTGACAAACTGCATGGGTTATGACAAATTGCTCCTCCATAAGCAAGTTATTTTTGTAAATGCGGTCACTGACATGAGAGAGAGAGAGAGAGAGAGAGAGAGAGAGAGAAGAAGAAGAAGAAGAAAAGAAAAGAAAAGAAAAGAAAAAAGAAAGCCAGAGGAACTTGTATGGGTTGACCTTTTTCTGTCTAAATTAAGTACCAAGTATACTCTGCCAGAGACCAGAATTTCAATTGTACATTCATTACTGGCTCACAACTATAGTCATCATTCAGCTTTCTCAGCATTACACTTTGTGATAACTACAGTCATCCTTCGGTGCCAAAGGGTTACAAAGAAACGTCCTGGACAATGTGATGGTTCAAATATAACTGTACAGCTGTTCTCTCAAATGAGAAAGAAACAATGAATAAAACAGTACAACTAAGACAGGAAAATTGTCATTATATTAAACATCAGATCTGTGTAAACAAAATCGGTAAAAAATCCCGTCCAGTATGCAAACTCAACAGTACTGGAATTTCAATGTTCAACATCTTCAACAATGACATCCTCCACTATAACCTACTCCGTACCATACTCACAGTCAGTTCAAGCTAGTTCCTGGGACAACAACCTATTTGTCAAGATAAATTTTAATATAAGGTTATCAGTTCCATCTCAGTGTTCTATGTGAGAGCTTTGAATGATACTCCTTCAGAAGTATGGTTTATTCTTCTGTGCTATATACCAAGCCCATCACAATGTATATTAATAATATCAGAAGGGCAAAAACCATGATATCCTCAAAATGTAATTTCCCTTTAACCAATGAACATGTCCAAATACTCTCCTCAGTAAATTTTTAAATACCAGTATTGTATAATTTACTGCTCTTAGGAAATAACACAAACGAACGGGCAAAATAATTTATATAGAGATTTACTCATTAGTGCTAGCCCAAATAATATCAGCTTTGATTTAAAATGAAAAGCATTTCATATAGCCAGTTTCAGTCATCCATCATGAACTTGACTGCACTTCTTACAGTTGCCTGACATCTGTTTCAAAGACCTAAATTATCTATAAATTATCTATTACCTCCTGGCTTTTCAGCTATGTCAACATAATCCCTGAAACAATATTAAACAATAACAAATGTAAATTAACACCTTTTAGAATAAACTGCATATATGTACAGTAATTCATATTACCTTTCCAGATTTACATCTTACCTTGATGGATACTTTAGTGTCCTTGCGGGATAACTTGTAGGCATTATTGAAAACTTTAAGGTCTTCATCAAGAGAAAGGGTTGCTCCAGGTAACTTCTGCTGATCTGCATCAATGAAATCATTGAGGCGTGCTGGAGCTTCAATGAAGATGAGTTTACGGTTTCCCTTAAAAGAAGAAGAAATAAATAAATAAATAAATAAAATAAAAATAAAATATACATCATATTCGATTAATTCACGTAAAAACCATGTATAACAGAATAAAGTTGGTATCTAATCCTCAGCCTCTGAATTATTTTCTATCAAAGTAAGTTTGCAATAATGCAATGCACATTAGCAACCCATTTTCATAAAACTTATATTAGCAAACCTGCAGCTTTCACATTTACGCAATGTCTAATAAAGCTTTAACCCAAACTTTAAAAAATTTCAAATTCATTTTGCATACAAGACAATTTATACTGGGGGGGGGGGGGGAAGGAGACCACCACGAACAAAAAAAAAACAAAAACAAAAAAAAGGAAAAAATTTTCCCACCCAGCCTT
>Ga0123352_10002176_pt1 | contig 27075 bp, 16 predicted proteins | sample TergutLab28metaG_FD_89700 | JGI IMG/M metagenome (GOLD analysis project Ga0123352, IMG submission 89700) | Labiotermes labralis P1 segment gut microbial communities from Petit-Saut dam, French Guiana - Lab288 P1 | ecosystem: Host-associated > Arthropoda: Insects > Digestive system > Gut ... | reverse complement strand
TGGCGGACGCTTGTGAGTGCGGTAATGAACCTTCGGGTTCCGTGAAATGCGGGGAATTTCTTGACTAGCTGCAAACCAGTTAGCTGCTCAAGAAGGACTCTGCACCATGGAGTAAGTAAGTCAGGTCATATTTTTTTTATTACTTCAAATTTGGCTTCAAGACATTTCTCTGAATGGAGATTGAATGTGACGTTACAGACTGATTTGTTCATAATGTAGCCTTCGTTTTTGAGTTTCCTGACAGTTGTCAAATAGACAATTTTCACATATGTCTTGTGTGCGGAAATGTTTTGCCTTTTAGGAAATGAACATTCTATTATTTGTATCGTGTAGACTTTATGTCAGGAATGTGCACAAAATACTTGTATGTACACGAAATCCACATTTATGGTGATTTTATGTGTTGTATATACTTTGTGTGTGTGTGCTTATGTGTAATCTAAATTGGAACACGTTCTTGCAGTGTAGAAATGTGTGAAATCACTGTTCTTGATTCAGGTTGTCTAAAGTGCAGTATAACGTTCTTATTTAGGACGATTCCAGTTTTGAGCAAATATTTAAGCAGGGTTGTTAATGTGCGGCATAAAAACTAGTTACATCAGTAAAACATTACTTACTGCAATTATTGGATGCAACATTTCAGTTGCTGACAGTGCACAAACGTTTAGAAACATGCAGTAAAGCAGAATGGACGTGTTTGGCCTGATGTTTCTGGGATTCGTGGATGGGAAAATCGACATTCGCATAGTCGAATTATGATACTAATCTTAGCATGACCTTGACATACTCGCGACATAGTGTTTAGGTAACTGGTTAAGTAACTGCTGCTTTTCAGCCTTGGAATAATTTTTCCCATTCACGTAGATCTCATCCCATTGGTACAAACTGTAATCAAGCAAATACTGGCAGTTACTCCCAGCCACCTTTTGTACAGTGAGAGTCAAGTCAGGTCTTTGTTTTGGAACATAGTCTTTAAGAACCGAACGGCTGTCGGCTAGTCAGGAAATTGTTGTGTGTCGTTTTCACAAGAGCGCTCCCGAAGCCCATCTCAGCATTTTGTAACATATTGTACGGCCAAGAATTGGTATCTCCTGCCTACACCTAAGCTGGAAAATCACCTCTTGTCAGCTGTACGCGGCCGATTTTCGCTTATGTTTCCAGTCACCTCCCCGGAGCCGAAATAAATCATTTGGTGTCGTAAAGAGACTACGGAGTGGCGCCATTGAGGATCTGCGTTTGTTTCTGTGCAGGGGCAAGAAAGTTTCTCCTCCAGAGCGTCCCGACTACCTCTTGGGCCTATTAAGCCTCCTGTTCAGTCCGTACCGGAAGGCATTTCCCTGGAAGTAAAGCGGTTGAGATGCGAAGCCGAACACACTATATATGTATATATAACCATTATCAGGAATGACTGAATGTAAAACACCATTCCGTCACATGCCTCCATGGTGTGGTGCCAAATTAAGCATTTACACAGTTTATCTTTTTTTACGTTTACCTACCATATCTTCAAGGTGTTTCCCATTCACAACTTGAGGACGTACCATAACGATCTGGACTAGGCGTAGAAACTGAAATAAGTGACAGTTTCGAATGACATAGAATTTGGCTCTTCAGGCTTCAGAACGAATGAAATTTGGACTGCTGGGTCGGAACCGAAAAATTAGGTGTTTATTGCAGCAACTTTGAATATTGTTTTGTTATCCACGACAGCCGCTGTTTCTGTCTGTTCCTAGGGCCGCGTCTGGGTGATACAGTGAATAGACCTGAAGGTAGCTGGTACTATTAACAGTTACAGTGGGAAGTTTTGGATCGTTGGATTGGGCGTGGGGCTTACGAATTTAGTTGCGTTTAGATTACTGATTAGTGTCGCAACATCAAATGTGCCCTTTAGCGACGCTGTAAGTTGCTAAGTTTATATATCTTCGCTGATAGATAAATGAAGAGGAGGTATTGCTGAACGATACTGACTACAGAAAACCAAAGCACTCGGAGACAAGCTTATCCCAGTGCCTCTTTGTCCATCACGAATCCCAGACGGGCTGGCCTGGAATTGAACCCGGGGCTTCGTGGAGACTTAACACCTGGAGTCACTTCACGGTCTTTAATGCCATGAAGTTCCCAAACACACGGAAATAGAGCTGAATACATAATTGACATACCTTCCAGCAATGTGCAAGAATTATTTAGTCGTGTTTGTTAATGAGGCCTGAAAAAGTCGAATGGTCGTGGTCCAAAATGTAAAGTATGAAAGTGCTTAGGGCCGTGGTCGCCTATTTCCTGTTTTGATAATTACATTGGTTAAAGACGTGTATAAATGTTAATGCATTTCTGACAAGTCAGTAAATACATTACTGTGTTATGTTAAGTAGTGTGGTAATGACATTTCACTACCTGTGCATTGCGTAACATTTTCAGTTTGTAAGAACGCGAATTCAGTAACTAAGTTGCTAATAGGATGTTTGCCAAAAAATGCAAACTTTTATTGTCGGTCTGATTACTTTCAAGTCTGTGAGTAAGAGAACCAGATTATCCTAGCCAAGAAACCAAAGAATTTAAGTTTTGAACTGGAACATAAGAAAATATAACTGAGCTGGGGAGAAAAAGTGAAATGTTACCGTAAAATTTCTTATGTTTTACCTGTGATTAGTAAGATACGTTTCACGTCTCGTCTGCAATTAATTTCCCGTACGTAGTAGCCATTTGTGTTTTATGTGTCCTCAAAATATATTGTTATTGCATACCAGTTGGAAAATATATTTTTTTAAATTTATGTTCGTTATGGAAAAAGGTTTGTTTGCATATGTACATATTCCCAAACGTACATCAGACTTGTAGAGCAGAATGTCCTAATTTTCTGTATTTTGCCAAATCCAAGCGACTGTAAAACTCTGTGAGGTTGCTTTCCATATATTCCTTTTGGTAAACTGACGAGCCCTGCAGTCCATTTACCTCTATCTGCAGATCAGTGGGGAGGCTTTCATCGTCTTTATTTATCATGCAGAACCTGTTGTTATATTTGGAAAACACCAGTCCCGTTGGAGACTTTTGGATTAATAGTCGTAGTTTATTATCGTTCGACTGTCTTTACCCTAGCGTAGCATGCTTGCACAGAGGAATATGTTTCTTATAAATAGGAAATGGACCTGTTTTGTGATATGTAGACGGCTAACTTTTGAATAGTGACCACTTCATTTTGAAGGACTTGAGTTGTATTGTCGTTTAGAGTGTAAGTTGACCTTTTTCTTGAAGGTGCAAATTAGCTAATTTAAGTAATATATAATATTACAAAGGAAATACAAATCACTGTTCTTCGTCTCGTCGTTCAGCTTCGGGAATTTCCTTCTGTAATTTTCCGAAGCAAGGTTGTCATCCTTACGCACCGGCCTCCTTTACTTCCAGGAGATATCTGTGGTACTCATGTCTGTTAAGAGGCTGAATCGACCCCAGGACCAAAATGCGTCCGATAGGATTAAGACATTGAAAACTCCCAAAGACCCCATCGGGAATCGAACTCGCCACCTTCCGCCTTTAGCGCAGAGTCTTAACGAGTTTACGTTGTGGACAACAAGAATGAATGGAGGAGCAGTGTGGTGCATTCAGCTGATGTTGTTAGGGATGTGAGGTAAGAAATTCGCTTTTGACGCGGCTGTTGATTTAACAGCTGACTGTGTCTTTCCATGTGCAGCCACAGTTGATAGTAGAAAAAGATAAATGCTGTTGCAGCGTGTCTGCATTTCATCCTGACTGCATAAAGTCAATAATTGAGACTGAATGTGTTTTTGTGGGAAGGAAATAAATTATAGAAAATGCGCACGTTTATAAAACCAACGTTAGGTTTTCGTATACTCGATTAATTTTTAAAGGCGATTTTTCAGGTGTCCAAAGGCAGTTGATCCGATCGCCCCTGGCCAGAGAAAATGTTTCAGGTGCCTCCTGCGGCCCACGGAGCGCATATTGTGCATGACTGCTGTAAATTTTAGATATGGAGTGTCAACAGTACAGCGGCGTGGAGAACAGGACGTTCGACGTTCTCTGATATGCTGTAACGTTGGCATTATCTCTTTCTGTTGTTCTTATTTATGACTTGTTTAAAGAAGCTCTTATTAGCTCGGTAAACAAGTGTTATAGCTTTGAAATTATGTAAAGATTAGCGCGCAATGAACTGGGAAGTTTGTAGAAGGAAGGCGGGCGTGCCTTCACTTGGACTATTCCGGAATTCGCTTGAATGGCCTTAGGAAAGTGACGACAAGCAGCAGTCAGGGTATGCGGTCAGAGTTGAACTCGGGACATTGCGATTACGAAGCCGACGTTTGACCACTCAACGACACTGTTCGGTCTTTGCATTTGTTAATCATTCGAGGCCTGAGAAGAAGTGGAAGTACTCTACTACCTGGTGCCCCATGATTTCCGAAAGAACGTTGCTTGGAGGAAGGTTCCCAGGCTTCGCCCATTTGTCCTGGTAAGAGCAACAGTTAGACGAATACACGAAATGGAACATTGGTGGAATGACTTTGACAACGGAAAACCGAGGTACTCGGAGAAATCCCCCCCCGGACTCACAGTCCGAAATCTTAGAGACTTAAGTTTTGTGGGATGCAGGATATAAAATCATATTGAAACGTATAACGTAAGAAACGTATAACATTTTGAAAGTGAAGATCGTGTTGTTGCAATATGTGCACTACGTGCAGCGCAGACTGGCATTGGGGCCCATCCAGCCTCTCAGTTAGTGGGTACCGCAGGGGGAGGATTAAAGCGGTCGGGGTGTGAAGCTGGATTCGTCGCGCTGTACCTCCTAAGCCTTCGTGGCGCGATATTTAATTAAGAATACGGACAGCTGTGACCCCGAAGATGATTTGGAAGATCAAGGGTAGTTAAAAATGTACAATTCGCCTGTAGTTTGGGAGCCGGGATAGCATATTCAGTGTAGTAAGTGGGCTAGGGTTGAACGACTGAAGGATCCTGGTTCGCTTCTGGGCAGGAACAAAGATTTTTTATTCAGACCGGCTCTGGGGCCCACTTATCTTCGAATTCATTTGGTACCGGTGGCTCCCCGGGGTAAGACGGTGGTGGCGTGGGGCTGACCAGTCACCACCGTCCCGTGCCGAATACCCCCACCCCCAATATACCTTCATGGCTTTCGTGAGGTCAGCTTTACCTTTTACACTCCATGTCTTAACGTGGTATTGGCGTCGGTGACCGTGCGAGTGAAGAGTTCTCGCTGTAGTTGTTCTAAAGTTGTCAATTCCGTGCATTTTTTTTTATCAGCCTACACCATTTATTTACCAACTAAATGCGCATTCTTAAATTAGTACAAACATTTAATGGGCTGCTCCATCATTTTTCGGTGCATGTGTGTCATCTTCAGACAAAATACAATGCCGTTTCTTACAAACCAAATACTACTGAGAAGCTGTTCCTTATCGGTTCCTTCGTCTGTAGCAGCTTCGTTGCTGACGTTAATAGTATGTAAAAGGTACAACTTTAAAGTTTTAAACTTATGGTTCCACTATGACCGAAAACATATCTTATCGTTAAATCAGGTGTATATACAGGAGAAATTATTAATGTTGTGTTCGGCCGTGTACACTTCTGTTGTTCCGTTCTGGCAGTATATATCGCAATCCGAAGTAGAATGGGTCCTAAAAAAAAAAAAAAAGGTTCGGGTTACTGAAGCGATTACGGATTGTATATTACGAGTTTATGCTATACGAGAAATATACTCTCCCTGTGTTCGTAATGTGCCTTGAATTGGAGCCAGTAAGACATTGTTCCGTCTCTGAAAATAAAACTGTTTAGTGTACTGCACTTGCGTTTTATTGAACCGTGCCCTTTATTAACGTGAATAGCGGATTTAGGCGTGGAGTGAACTGCTTCTGTATCACTAAACCTTGTTTGTTTATGTATTTGAATGATGCCACCCCGTTGTGCATGTGTAACAAAATTTTATTGCAAAGTACTTTGCAATAAAAGAAACCTTGTTTATGTTTGTATGTGGAAGGCCTCTCAGCAATTCATTCTGTAACCTTGTTTCCATGTTTTTGTAGTTAACCTTGTATTCTGTGCGGTTCCCTGTTCAAGTCTGTTATTTGAGATATGCATCTCGTAGGCTGATTTTGGGTTATTGTTCTTAATGTATCTTTTGTGTTCGGCAGATACGATTTTGATTCGCCCACCTGTTTGACCCATATATGAACACAGGGCACGGTTCGATACGACGCAAGCACAGCAATCGGGTCTTCACATATGTCATGTTTTGTAGGAACCAATCCACTTCGGATTGCGTTATATACTGCCAGAACGGATCATATATTGCCACACCAATAGAAGCGTCCACGGCTAAACACAACGTTAATATTTTCTACTATATATAGTCTCATTTAACAATAAGAAATATTTTTAACCATGGTATAACCATAAGTTTTAAGCTAAGTACATTTGTGCCTTTTACATATAATCAACGTCAGCGACGCAGCTGCTACAAAGGAACCTATAAGAATAGCTTCGCAGTAGCATATGGTTTTTAAGAACTGATATTGTGTTCTATCTTAAGATGGCTCACGTGTACCGAAATATGTTGGAGAAACCCATTGAATGTTTGTACTAATTTAAGAATGCAATTTGGTGGTAAATAAATGGTGTACGTTTCTAGCTCGATTATTCAGCCGTTTGGGGCATCAGTTCATGTAGATCATATTTAAACATTCGTTTGTCACCTTAACAGAAAACAGTTCGTCATGAAATACGGATCGTTTAGTGCCCAGTAGGGAAGTAATCACTGTTTTTAAGAGTTGTACGAAAGAGAGAGATACTTGGTGCGGTAAAATCCACGTTTTTTTCGTTTTAAAAGCAGGTGGTACGTACACACTGTGCGCTGATGTGTTATGGACCGTGGTCACCATGGTCGGATTTCCCGTACTTTCACTTATTGAAGTTTGAACTGCTAAACTTGCTGGAGAGGGGCTGAAGTTACGTAAAGTTGTACCACCTGGTTGCAGTATTGTCTGTCCGGTCTAGGTGCGGCAGTTGTTGAGAGAAATACAGGTTTGGCGATTGTGAGAAGAGGTGAATTGATTAGGTTGTTCCAGATAGGTACATTATATATCATCGCAGTTTGTCTTCAGTCATCCTCATTTACTGACAGTCCGCGTCGAGTAAACTTTGTGTACCGCGCTTTTCTGTAGCAAATAACATTGTCGTCCCTGAGAGATGCGACAAGGTCATATATTTTAGGGTATTTTCGTTGATTGCCTAAGTTAAATACCTCATGATTTATTGTAGCCTCTGGATTGTACGTTAAGTATGTGGGTCAAATTGTACAGATAGACGTTTATCTTTTCTTGAAGGCCTAAATGAATTTATGAACGAGCGTCTGCATATGTAACCAAAGGTGGGCTGTTTAAATATTAAGTACTGTACCGGTTTGCATGTTTTTTTTGTTTTTTGTATGTTGTCGATTCGTTATTTTCCTGGTATTCAGATTCGGAAATGGGCTTTTATTTCTTAGTTCTGGTCTGTGTGTGCGCGTGCGTGTGCAGTCTCGTGTATTGTCGTTTTTCTTCGGGTCGTAACTGCTTTCAGGGAACTTTCGACATGTTTTGAGTTTTATGTGCCATTTCGGCCGAATCGGCTACAACACAGCCCTGCATACGTCGAATTTAAAATACAGTAACGTTTTCCTTCTGAGCAAAGGCTATTCATTCTTCTTGTTCGGAAGGCCCCCAGTTTCATCGTTTCTGCTTGTTTTTTAATTACATCTTGACGTTGTTTCTCAAGAACAGTGGAGACTATGTCACTAGTACTTCCGTCTGCATCTGTCACGGGATGTGTGTTCTGTTTCTGACCCCATATAAAGAAATGCTGGAGTGACAAACCTGAGTGCCTAATTGTGTGTACGAAGTTTATAGCTCTTTGTACTGGGAACCAGATTAAGCCCGTGTCTTCACTTCGTGTACACACACACACACACACACACACACAAATAATACTGTGTACAGCTGTAGCTGGTGGTAAGCATTGTTTGAGGCGTTTAATTATACTCTAATTTCTAATGCGCAGCATCGACGTTCTTTTGTTTGTGCTGTTAATATGTGTCCGTTTTCACTTACAGAAGCATGTATTTGAAGTGTATTAAATTTTTCCCAAATTTCCAGTATTAAAGAAGATGTTTGTATTTATGGAATGTGTTTTGAAGGAACTCGTTTCTGTTTTCTTGCAGGTGAGTAGCTGGATCTAGACATGGGCGAGCATTGGTACGTTACGCTGGTAAGTTCTGGGCGTTTGATGAACAAGGATAAAATTATTTTGAAATTGATTACTCCATGAATTTTAATCAGCGTTTTCTTTTCATAATGCACGTAAACATACACAATAGTATAGTCTTTTATCGCTCCCATGTTTCTACATCTTCAGGGAGTTCTTACACTGGGTATGAGATTCTCACGGCGGTGACTCCGAAGATGCTGTGTCCAAGTCAGCTACTCGAGGTTTTAGGCGCCATGGTTCTCCGAAACATCGGTAGGTTTGTACGAAACTATGGGACGTCACTTCTTAGACGACAGTAACCTTCGTATTCACCGCCTGATGTTTTACGGCATTTATTGATTCGTTCCTTCGTTTCGGGAGACACATTGTCCTCTCTGGACACGCATCTTGTTTCAGATGACGTTGGGCTTCAAGAAACATTCTGTCCATTATATCAAACCCAAGGCCACCACGCGCAAGGCGTAATGACCAGTGACGATTTCAGAGACCATACTCAGTCCTAAAATCTTAAATGTTGGTAAAAGTAAAGTTGATCACATGCGCTCGTAATGTTTGTGGCGGTTTCAAAACAAATTTACTGGAGAATGTACGAGTATCTGTTGTCTGTACTAGAGTTGCCATGTACTGGTATGTTATTGCAACAGTAGGTCAGTCGTTGATCTCTGTGGACGCGCGCTCTGAGAGGTGTGTACTGTCTTATACCGCTCGAATAATTTGATCGTGCTTTAGAATGTGACCTAGGACGTGGATATATGTCTGGGATTTTTCTGGGTTTGTGATGGGGCGGTCCCTATACCAAATGTCAACAAACCTGATTCATAAACCGCACCGCACTGGCCTGTGGTGTGGTAGAGAGCGGTGCTACAAGTGCCGCGTTATAGCTACTATCAGAGTCATGCAGTAAGCCACAATTAAGTAGGTAAATAAATATAGAGACTTGAGATCCTGTGTTTGCTCGTGTTGTTGCAGTCTTCTCTGTTTATTGGCGTTTGAGGATAAATTTTAAATTTCACTTGATCTATCAGTACCAACAGTATGTGCTACGTAAGAAACGAGAATTTCCAGTGGATTTTGAACGATCAGTACAATAGTTAGGACATAAAGCATGCGTATGAGTCAGATGTGGCAACCGGTCAGTTGACAGAATTGTGTAATGGCCTCGTATTGGACTGTAGTTGTTTAAAGCTGCTAGTATTGCCCGTAGCATATCAGCGAGGCTAAATTGGCAGCGAGATACAAAGAGCAAGGATGTAGCTGTGTTCCAATGGAGATGGAGTTCCGTGAGATGTAAGTGGAAAGGATGTAGCTATGCTCCATTGGAAATGGAGTTCCGTGAGTTGTAAATGGAAAGGATGTAGCTATGCTCCAGTGGAGATGGAGCTTCTCGAGATTAAGTGGACAGGAAGTAGCTATGCTCCAGTGGAGTTGGAGTTCCATGAGATGTAGCGGGAAAGGTTGTAGCTTTGCTTTAGCAGACTTTCGTGAAACAGACACAAGACCGAACTCGCAGTTTCAAATTTGTTGTTGAAGTCTACGTACACATTTCGTTGTGTTCTAAATTCAGTATATAAGGCCTGCATTCAGTTTAGTGACTTACACAATTAAAACTGAATGCAAACGCGTTTGTTTTGTGTCCTGTCACAGTGCCACACCAGCATGCCTTGCCGTGGGATTTGAGTATGGGCGGGCCGTCGCAATTGAAAGCCAGCGACTGACTTGTGATCTAGTACGGCAGAAAGTCTGAAAAGTCGTTTAAATTTCGCAAAACGAATGTTTGGATCAGTCCCAGGCGCGAAAAGTGTTTGGTCCAGCTTCACTTTCTTTTTCTGAAAGGCCTACCCGAGAAGGGAGCATTTAAATAGGGACGAGCTGTAGTTGACGCGAACGCATAGTTAGTTATCCGCCATTCTGAGTAGGTCCCTGAGAAGGAAAGGTGTGAGTAGGGAAAAAAGTTTCTTTTTGTGTGAAGTTACCCCGTGAAGTTTCTGAGAAATTTGCGGCCTCCAGCTTCGTACGTAATTCTTTTGCCCCGAAAAGTACGCACGTAACTACCGGATTATCAATGTCACATGTCCAAAGACCGTAGTGTTTATATTCATCGCTACGAGAATGTCAGATCTGCAGGAAACAGGAACTTAGTAATTATGATGGTTATATAGAAGTGTAAGGCTGCATGCCATAAAGCTGCAAGTTGTATTGCTGCAGCAGGACACTGTGGATCAGGCCTCTCCAATCTGCAGCTTGCAGGCAACATGTTCCCAGTGACACACTGTTACATTGCCCTCGGGGACATGGGAGATAAGAAAATTTTCTTTAAACCTTTACCTGCAGCGTCATGATGGAATGTCGGAACACCATTTCCTGGCAAGCTATGAAAGGAAACTTACCACTACATCCCATATTCACAAGTGACCCTATCATGAATCTTTGCTGTTTGCTATAGTTCTTTGCCGTTATTAAAAAAAAACTCTGTCGCTGATTGCAGATGTGTGTTGTTAGAGAGATGTTGTCTAGTAACTACGTGCACATGCAGAACCCGCGCCTTCCTCATCTAGTGTTTCCACTATCGGTTGTACTGAGGGTGTTATTGGGCAAAATGTCGCACCCCAGTTACAATCTGCGCAATGTGAACATGTCACATGGCGCAGACCATCCTTAGCTGTTAGTGTTTTAGGATTTTCTAACTAGGCGCCCGTTTGCAATGCAGATCATGATGATTTGTGTTGCTCTTTTGTTGTTTTAATGTTAGGCGCAAATGGTTTTTACATTTTAACTTTTGTGGTGGAGGTAGGAGAGAAAATGGCTTCTCAGTCCAGTGGCTGTAAAAATAAGTCGAGACATTGTGTATAATTTTAATGAAAAATGGGAGAATAAAGTAGTTCTGTATGACATTTAATAATAAATATGTGTGTTTAATGTCCATTTCATGCCTAACTGTTGCAAGAAATGTAATGCTGAAAGACATTTGTTAACACTGTGCATAAAGGCAGCATTAAACATCTCATAACAGCTACATATGTAGAAACACATGAGTATCTGAAACGTAATTGGATGATATAAATAATACCGCGTGGTCCTATTAATATTAGTATTAATTATATTAATATGACAACAGTACTGACAAAATATTCGTAAATGTGACACCGCTGACATTACTAATGGTTTTTAGAAGACCGAAACTCGTCTGCAGTAGAAGTAGAAAAGCGTGATGAATGTCTTAAGGTGGTTTAATAATATAAGTTTGTATTATTATTGTGTCATCTGCGTTGAGGTATCGGAAGTGGTCTACCCTATACCGATTCGCTCTTCTCTACATAGGCTTCTCTAACATTCCATGTTATCTCACCCATACGTAGGTTGTTATGTCATTTCCATGTTCCCTGTCCCATACGTTGGCTACTGTAACATTCCGTGTAATATACTTAGGCTGGTATAACATTCCATGTTATCTCACCATTACGTAGGTTGCTATAACATTCCGTGTTTTCTCCCCAATACGTAGGTTGCTGTAACATTCTGTGTTATCTCGCCCATACATAAGTTGCTGTAACATTCCATGTCATCTCCCCCATTCGTAGGTTGCTATAATATTCCGTTTTATCTCCCCCGTATGTAGGTTACTATAACATTCCGTGTTATCTCTCCCATACGTTGGCTGCTTTAACATTCCGTGTTATGTACGTAGGCTGGTATAACATTCCGTGTTATCTGTCTCATGCGTAAGCTGCTCTAACATACCCTGTTATCTGTCCCATACGTTGGCTGCTATTAACATCCCATCTCATCTCCCCCATACGTAGGCTGCTATAATGTCCCATATCATCTCTCCCACACGTTGGCTGCTGTAACATTCCATGTTATCACCCCCATAAGTTGGCTGCTGTAACATCCCATCTCATCTCCCCCATACGTAGGCTGCTATAACATACCGTGTTATCCCCCCTATATGTTGGCTGCTATAACATCCCATATCATCTCCCCCATTCGTTGACTGCTATAACATTCCGTGTTATCTCCTCCATACTTTGGCTGCTGTAACATTCCATATCTCTCCCCTACGTTGGCTGCTGTAACATCCCCTGTTATATACGTAGGCTGGTATAACATTCCGAGTTATCTGTCCCATAAGTAGGCTCCTGTAACATCCCATATCTTCCCCTTATGTAGGCTGCTGTAATGTCGTGTCTTATCTGTCATAGCTTAACTGTAATATCTGTCCAATTTTGTGACTTCCTCTCTCTTAAGGGGCAACATTTTCATTAGCATATTCTTCTCAAAAGCTCTCAGATTGTCAGTTTCACCCCACCATTAAGTTAGTGGTATCGTTAAAAGTGCTGCATAGGACCTATTGTAACGTCTTGCTTTTTGGAGAGTGGACTGGACAACAAAGAATTGTGAATTGAATGCCAGCAAGTATTTCGCTATACTAAACTGTTCGTATGGAGAGAAACATGTCCCAGTTCCTGTTTGTCTTTAGCAATCGTACATGAATTGAGGGGTTTTCGAAATTCTGTCGAAAAAATACAAGTTTTATTAAAATGTGAGAGGATTAACTAACAGTTGTGTACACTTACGATAATACATCGCTGAATACATTTTAGAATGAGAAATGTTTCATTCAAAAGTTGTAGAGAAAATCAAAACACATTTTATGTCCAGTAATGCTTTTCCTCGAAATTCGTGCAGTTTATGAGGTAATGTTGAAAAATATGGTAGAACCACATAGGCCACAGATGACAGTATAATACGACGCAGAAGGATGCTATTTGCTCGCCGGATTACTAAGTCAGGAATACAGACACCCGTTCGTGATGTTTAATACTTAGTGCTGTTAAGAGCAGTACGAAATATTTCGTTCCTCGACAGCAGTGCGAGGAGAACCCATTGTTGCAGTTGATGGCTACGCTGAACACTTGTATTGCTTATAACTACATCTGATTACGCTAAGAACGATAAAAAGGTGCGTTTTGATGACAACAGTGGTTACGCGAACGCGCCACAATGTGACGTACGTACAGTGGTTATCTTTTATTTTTGTATATTACTGACCAACACGTCGGATGTTCCTTCGTCTGTGCTAGCTTCCTAACGTCCATGTCTATCTGGAGATAATTAACATGGTGTAGAAATGTCGACGACGCCAACAACAGCGATAATGGTGGTGATAATGGCAGTGGCGTTAATACTCGTAAACACAGAGTTCTTTAGATTGTACCAAGAGTGTTTGTTATTCATTGGTTCAAAGAACGGATTGTGAAACTAAGCATTCATCAGTCAACTGGGTTATGTCGGTTCATAGCAACAAGAAGGTATTTCGTAATAACATTATAGTGGACCTGCGTACGATCCGTGTTTGGACTTCAGATTTTCTACGTGCGTAGAAATCGCCGTCAGGTTTACGTCGACTGTTTTACTGCACGTCTTGCCGTATTCGTAGTTTACAGGCAGTTCTGATGAGAACAGACATTGTCTAGCGTCTATAGGAGTCCTGTAAGTAGAACGGTAGGCGATATTGGAGTTTTGCCCCGGCTGTTACAAAATACTCTCATTGTGTTCACCATTTACGGCAACGCACTGCGTGCAGTGACATTTCGCTTCCAAAGATGCTGGACATGGCGTGTTTTCGCAGCAGGTACGGTGTGAGTGTTGTCGGGCGTTCTGTACACTTAGTCCGATTTGTACTGGTGTTCCTTGGCTATGAAAGGTTGTATAGTCCTATATATGGAGTTGTTATGGTTTTTCGAAAGAAAATCTGAAAATCTGACAGCTTCATGGTGCAGTCGGGTAATTTGTATACTCTGTGTAGAAATTCATTTACCTACTCATTGTTATTGTTCTGTGAGTGTTATTGATACGAACATTTCATATTTTTATGGTAGGAGGGACTGAAATATTGTGGGCTAGTTCTTTTAGCTCCTCACTGTTATTGTTCTTGAGAGTTTTTGAAATGAACATTTCATATTTTTACGGCTTGTGGGGCTGAAATATTATGGGCCGTTTCCTTTACCTACTCATTGTTATGTCCTTTGCGTTTTGTTGATGCGAACACTTCAGATTGTTACGATATGAGAAACTTTGTTCATATTGCTGATGTCTTTTTTTTTTTACAGCGGTGTCTTCTACAGCTACAGAATATTACATGAAGTTGACCCATTGTCAGTGGGTCGCATGAAACCTATCAGCTGAGGTTACAAGTCTCAATGCTACCAGTACACACATTTATTTTAAAACGTTCTCTGGCATTTCTAGCAGGCCATGTGTAGTTTTGGATTCAAGCGGGAGAGAATCATTGTAGGCATGTTAGTTTTTTAAGCACTGAACACAAGGCTAACTTCGTTGTGAATTTAGTGAATCTTACGTCGAAAAGCGGGGAGCCGGAATAGCTCAGTCTGTATAGTGACCACGCATGGGCTGCACGACAGAAGAATCGAATTTCGATTCCGGGCAGGAGTAAGAGATTTTGTGTTTTTTAAGCCTCTCATAGGGCCTCCGAAGTCTCCTGTCCAATAGGTACAGGAATCTGTCACCCGGCGACTAAATCCACGAGGGCGTGAATCTAACGCTGACCTCCATGTAGTGCCGGGATTGGAAGTGTGTGGAGGTACTTCCAGTCCCCCTGTTCCTTCACGACGTGGTGCTTAGTTAACGAACAGGGTCAACTCTGACTTTACCACGAAACGGGTAGATTTACCGTGTATACGGTATCCGCTAACGGACTGTGCTTCTGTCCACAGTTCAGACTTAGTTTGCGAGTATTGCGTCACCAGTAAAGGTCCGTGTTTATTATGCTGTTTTTAGTTACAGCATTCTGTTCGTTGTTCATCACCACCACCGATATAATCGACACTAACAAAACACAGTAATTGTCAGCGTTCTGACGTAACGTACCAGTCAGAAACATGATCCGTCCGTGCTAACGTATTTCAAATCCTGGCTAGTGGAATGATGCAAACTGAACCATTTCTGAGCAGTAGTGTTGGCTACAGCCTGTCGAGCTATTAACGGGAAATTGCTGTTCGGTGAAACCTACGAGAAAGCACTGGCTGAACGTGTGCAGCTTTGTTAAAGAAACTATTCCATTTTTAACATTTTTTTGGGCCACTCCCTACAAGATAATTTCGTTTAGAATCTGCAGGTTTCGGCTTCTGCTTTCCTTTGTCTTTCCTCCGCTTACATGATAATATTTGTGTCCGTTATTTGTGACCTCTGTGAGGCGGTCTGCCTATTAATATGTGTGACTATCAAAAGAACCCTTCTTGGGAAGCTAATAGTTTTGCAGCTGGTCAAAAAAATTCCCCGAATTTCATGGGGCCCGAAAGTTCATTATCGTGTCCACAAGAGTCCGCCACTTGTCCGTTTTTTGAGCCAGATGAACCCAGTCCACGGTCTCCCATCCTATGTCTATAAGATCCAGTATAATATTATCTTCCCATCTGCGTATAGGTCTTCAGAGTGGTCTCATTTCTTCAGGTTTCCCCACCAAAACTCTGAATTTCTCTTCTCTTATATTTGTGTCATGAGCCTCGCCCATCTCATTTTTCTTGAATTAATGATCCCATTAATATGGCGAGGTGTGCAAACTGTGAAGCTCCTCATTATGAAATTTTCTTCAGCCACCTGTTGGTACCTGTCTGTTAGGTCCAGATATATCTGTTATTACGTAGCCTACGTGTGTAACAAGGAAGGTAAATTCACAAGCTGATGTCTTGCGTTGGAAAAGTTCCAGCTGTGCGTATCGCGAATTATTGAGGCCCACATAGGCCTACTTTTTATATTAAACTCATTCACGGTCATTTTTATGTGTAGGCTGTGGCTCAGTGTATCGCTGAAGAAGACTGCTTAAGCAGTATCGAAGATGACGTGTGCTCGGGATGTGCCTGGTTCGAATCTCGAACGTGACCCTATATGTAGTGAGGGTTTTCGTAGGTTTGCTCAGTTCATCCCAAAGGGTGCCGATATTGTGCCCTAAATTAGTACAGGGCCATACTCATTGCCATCCTTTGCATTCGACCATTCAGCTCCATGTATGTACAGTGCAAAGTTACTGGCTGTGTTCTTATATACTTATATTCATATAAATGAATAGGACATGTCAGAGGGTACAAACGTTTCGAGGGAAAGTATTTTCTCCGTTTTCACAGTAAAGTTGTCTTTTTATAATTTTTAAATATTAGGTAGTGGATATTCGTTTATTTTTACGGTATTACATCCCACACTGTCATATTACGTTGTCTTTGAAGCGTGCCTTCGTATCTAATCAGATTACTTACAGACGTGTGCTCTTTTTTAAGTGCAGACAGAATTTTTCCTTTGGCTGATAAACTGGGATTATTCCCGTCGACATGGCAGCATTGAGCGGCACAATGTGGGATGATGCAGCAGTTTATGGTACCAACTTCGAGATGCTCTGTGATGTGAATACTCCGATTATGATCTGTGACGTGAGGGCGTGTCGTTCGGAGGAACCTTTTGCCTCCATCTGCAGAGTAGAAGAGGGAGGCAGCACATTTCTCTAAAACGTTGTCTCCTGTTGAAGAATCTGTATAGCGTCACAACGCAGATAGTATAATCTTTACGTTATGCTAACTTCAAGCCTCGCGTAAAACGGTACTTCAGATTAAGATAGCACTAACATGGTTACTGGTACGAGTATTTGGATCATATCGAACTGGTGGAGCACAGAGTCCTTCTTGAAAAACCGACAGTCACTCTCAAGTTAAAGAAATTCCTCACCGTTTATTTTACCCAGTTCATCACCGTGTTTACAGTAACATATCGTTGGTTGGTGTCCTTTGTAAAATTTAGTCCATACTTTCATATGTTATGGACTTCCATCTTTGCATGGTCCACCAGGTGGTATCTTCCTTCATGTATTGCGAGCTGAGTTTTGTTCTTGTCATCTGTTACGTAAGTGTTACACACACACACACAGTTTTTTTCCTTTGTTTAATCATACCCATGTTTTTGAGCACTATGAAACTGCGAGCGCCGTGTTATGAGTTAAGAGGTCAGTTGAAATGTGATGGCATACGCGCAGAAACCAGATTTCGTCTTTCGGCGAAACGGGCGAGTCCATTTAAATCGGCAGGGGCGTCAGTTCAGTCGACCACTGGCAGCCGAGGCGTGCGCATCAGCGGTAGTAATGCTGGATGCCCATGTTTCGAGGTAGTGTGAAGGGTACTGGCTACCTACTCCATTCGCCAGTTTCCCCTTCACTTCCGCTCCCATGCGTCACCGTGTGCCATCACATTTTAGCTGGAGTCTACCTCCTTTTGCTGTCTTCCTCGTAAGTCGGTGCATAAATATTTAAACTTCAAGGTGTCTCTAATTGCGGCAGTCCACATACTTCTGTACGGCTCCCACACAAGAAACCTGGAATTGCCACAGACTTTTCTTCTGTTAAAAACTTCTTTCTTCGTTCGTTTGTGTTTATTAAGAACATGTTTAAAGGATTGCGGTCAGAGTACAGTCGTGCAACGTTTTCGGCATTTGCCGAATCCAGATTTTACATCTTACATGCAGCATGCTTCAGAATTCGTAAAGAATGTTAATGGCATCGTCTTGAAGACTTAATGTACTAACGTTTCCCGTAAATCCCCTCGGTTCATCTCTACCGGAAAGGAGGAGGCCTTTTGGTGGAAACTGTTTCTGGCTCGACAAAAATCGGTTGCTTGATATTTCATATTTAGACGTGACACCTCGAGCAGGAGTTACATCATCTGGGGGTACGTGCGGTTAACGTCCTCAGCATTCATTCGAACGGCGCTTGTAATTGAGTTGTCGAGAAGGGCTGTAGGCACCATTTGTCAGGAGGACCCCCCCCCCCGCGCTCGTTTAGTAAGACGCTGTATGGATCCAGAAACCTTAATAACATTGTAACTTTTACGTACGCTTTCAGTGCGAGACGAATCCCATCGCCCTGCATTACTAAACAATTCGTATTTTGTTGAAAATGGGGTACTATTGGATTGTGGTTACTATTTAATGAGCAGTTTCTGTCGGATCGTAGGTACCAGTTTAATCAGCGGTTTACCTGTGATCGTGGTTATCAGTATAATCACCAAAATCTGTTGGATCGTAGTTGCCATTATTATCGGCAGTTTCTCTCTTATCGTGGTTACCAGCCTAATTAGCAGTTCCATTTCGTGGTACCAGTTTAATCAGAACGTTTCCTCCGGTGTTTATGTAATATACCCATAAAATTACATTACATTCGGTGTAGTTTGTATATTGGTTGGGTTTTGTCACCTGCGATCACTGAAGTTATTAGCGATTTTTTTCCGTGGTGCAGCAGCCACTAGAGGGCCAGTGCCTCCCTCTTATCGAGGATTCACGATCGCACTCAGACACAAAGCATTCGGTAGGACGCCTCTGGACGAGAGAGTAGCCCAACGCTGAGACCTCTACCTGACAACACACAACATACCCCCGACGGAATTGGAACCCGCAATCCCATAAGGCCAGTGGCCACCGGGATAAAAAAATTCTTCTTCCATGATAGAATCAGGTCGGTCTCACAGTATGAGACTGCATATCAACCCAATCTTTTATTTATTTATTTTTTTTGACTGGTATGCATCGGTTTGTGGTCATAAACGGTCCGACTTCTGTCTGCGAAGCCACTACCGATGTCATTTGCTAAACAGCATTACCCGATTCGTTTTTGTAATGGTAACGTGTGTGTTCTCTGTAAAGTACGAATTAAATTTTTCATTCTTATTAAACGTGCCACCTCTGTGCACCCGAAACGAACTTGTAAACTTTGTATCATAATGCAGCCATCGTTATGCAAGTATCTACGTTCCACCCGAATGTAGTAACTGCTTTGCCTCTGCCCTCTGCTGCTGATAACAGTGCACTTGCTTTCACCTTTCGTCATTTACCCACGCTCTACCGTTCTCCAACCTGCCTGTACCAGAAGGATGAGCGGGTGCTGTCTGTGAACCTTTAGAACCCAATATTTGTGCTTCTCTGCAATACTTGTAGTCTGTCCTCTGTCCAGCACCACTGTCGTCGTCCAGTCTTCAGAGAGCTGAGACACGTACTGAAGTGGCCATTGCAGAACTCCGCCACCAGTGCTGTGGTCAATCCATCCCTGCTGTCATCACTGTCATCACCATCACTGTCAGGTGTTCCGAGAATAACCACATATCATGCTGTGTCCGGTACTTCCTGTCCTTCTGCACATCACATACATCGGTTGCAATACTTTTCCAAACTCGTTGTGTGGGAGTTGGTAAATTGGCGTGACTTCCACCGATAGCGAAGATAGAATTCCACGTCTACCGCGAGGAGCGTCGTAAAACAACCTACAAGAGAGGGGAGTAATTGTCATGTCATGGTGCCACGAATTGTCAGATGGTTACATTCAAGAGACGGGACAAGATAAGGTTCAGAGGTTGGACGACATTTACAGTGCTGCTTGCTATTTTGATTTCAGAAATGGCAGGTCATTAAGCAAGGACGGTCCATGGAAGGGACACCCTGGGGTGGAGAAATGCATACCGAATTTTGGCCGGAATACCTGAAGGAAAGAGCTCGTGTGGAAGTCCTAAGCGTAGATTGGAAAGTGATATTAGAAGGGATCGTAAACATTTAGGGTTGGAGTGGATTTGTCTGCCGTAAAATAGACTCCAGAAGCAAGTTCTTCTAAAGACAGTAAAGAATTTTCGTGTTGCATAAAGTGCGGGTTTTGTCTTTGCTATCTGAGGAGCTGTTAGCTCCTCAAGAGGAAACCCCCGCCCCCCCCCCCTTTCCAGTATTGCTGACGTATGCAGTGAAGTTCCTCAAATTACACATGATGAAACTGTAAGCTGTTTACATGAATTTTAAAGTAAATATAGCGTTAAGGATAAAATATTAATGTGGCCTGCTAGAATATTTTGTTTTCTCCACGTAGCATCACAGACGTTCTGTGTTAACACCAGCTTAATAGTCGTTACATCGTGATGACAGTTATGTACATTTCGCATTAGACTTCGTACGTTACTGCAGGTCCATCTGAAGCACTTGGAGCTCAAATATTGTGTAACGGCGTGGGATTTATTGTGGCTGTAAATCTATTCAAGGACACGTAATTATCTTTCTCTGTATGCTTGCCTGATAAGCCTTGGTTCCCATGCGTAACCAACGTTGTACTGCAATACGGAATCAAACTTAGAAATTTTTCGTAGTTAGAACTACATACTTAACCTCTTAAAACACGGTAGTTGCTGTGTGTACCGTCTAATTTAACAGGAAGGAACTTTTTGTTTTACCCACACTGTGTATGCTTGTGATGGGCACATCCAAGTGGGGATGGGGGAGAGGGAGAGGCTGAAGCCCCCCTCCCCGGCCCCAAATTGAAATTTCAAAACACAAATTTTGTAGACATGATGGTATTAAACGTTTTGCGTGGTTTCTCCTTCAGCCGAAATCGGCAGATGACTAGTACATTAGAATTTTGAAAAGTAAAAAATTAGGTTGTATTAGATGAATTAAAAAACCAAGGAAGTTAGACACTGCGATGTGGTTATATTTATATTTGTATGTATATAATTGTAATTGCAAACTATTTTGCATACGACATGATTTTTATAATATAACTTTTTTCCAATTATGTGTGTGTGTGTGTGTGTGTAGATATATATATTTATAGGCTCAGGGTCAGCCTCCACCCCGCAATTAAAACTTCTGGGTGCGCACCTGATGCGTGTTGTATGATCCTCACAGTGGACACCGATTACTTTTCTATAGAGCATTAAGCATTGCACTTAGCCTACTGAAAGTATACTGTCCACTCTGGGACCCACCCAGCCTATTCAGTGGATAGTGTGGCTGGTGTCTCCGGTGTACAGCGGCCGGGACGTAAAGTCTACCATTCACCTAGTGCGCAGTTTGCTGAATGGAGGTAATGGAGCAACCCCCCCCTTTCCCCCCCACGTGCTTTCGTGATTTAGTGCATTGGTGTCCAACCTGCGGCCCAACAGGTGACGAGTATATCTTCCGGCCCGCGGCGACATTTGTGAATTATGCCTGTACTGTAAAAATTATGCAAGAATTTATGCGCCTAATTACACCACTCATTGTGATTTTCACTTGCGGCCCCAAACCAGTTTACATTAATGATTGTGGCCATTTGCCAGAAAAGGTTGGACGCCCATGGCGTAGTGCTGAATTGGCACAGGGACGACTGCCTGCTACGGCAGTAACCACGTGATTTTTTGTACTGGAAGTACAATGTGTTTTCTGTAGGTAGGAATTAATTACTCTTACAGTCAGCCCAGCAATTACACGCGTTTCAGTAACGCGAATTGGCTATGATAAGATTGAAGAATAGGTGAACGCTGGTTGTGGAATGCTTAATTTCGCCTACGCGTGTTGACTGGTACGTGATTCCTGCGACCAGTGTGAAGGTATAAGGGTGAATGACGGGCCAAATGTCTTCTGATCTGACCCTATTTTTATTACGCTATTTCCTGTAACGCGAGGTCGTACAAGAATGAAACATTCACATTTTAGCAGAACTGTGTATTTAGATGACCAGGCTAGTGAGGATTGCTTAGGCCGTGGGTATATTTCATGTACAAAAGTGACATTGGCCTGGCGTGTCCCTTTTTCAGTCTTCAGAGGGTTAGTGCAGTTCAGAAGTAGGAAGTATGTTAGTATACGACAGTGTTAGTGAAGTTGAGAAATGTGGAGTATGTTAGTATACGAAAGTGTTAGTGCAGTTAAGTAGGAAGTATGTTAGTGTACGACAGTGTTAGTACGGTTAAGTAGGAAGTATGTTAGTGTACGACAGGGTTAGTGCATTTAAGTAGGAAGTATGTTAGTGTACGACAGGGTTAGTGCGTTTAAGTAGGAAGTACTTTAGTGTACGACAGGGTTAGTGCAGTTAAGTAGAAAGTATGTTAGTGTACGACACTGATCTAAAAGTACTGTACCCCGCGGAGGAAAATTGGTGTTTGTTCATCTGTTAATTTTTCAGTATCTTCATTATCAAGGGTAGGAGTAAAGTACCTGAATTATATTTTTTTTAAATTCAGTATTCTTGGCGATAGTGTGTTACAGTTTGAGCCCCCCCCCCAAAAAAAAAGTTGCCAAGTTATTACCTCAAATTGGGCCCCGAATACATCTTTTAAAATCCTTTGCTCGCTGATCACTGAGCCATTGGACGCCATATATTCTGTTATTCATTTTGCTTTCAGATAATAGGTAAATGAAGAGATACGCAAAACTACACCACTTTGGAGGTAAACTAAAGTTTCTCTTGGTATCCTTGTAATAAAACCAACTAGATGCACTAATTTCTCAATTTATTTTTGGAATTAAACTCTGCATGTTTCGGACAGTTTCTCTGTCCACTTCACTGTACACACAGCAATGGTATGTGTCATACAGGTTTGTAGACTGCTTACGAGCAGGATCAGGATGGATCTGGTTGAAACCAGTTCCATCCTGATCCTGCTCGCAAGCTGTCTACAAAACTGTAGGACATATACAATTGATGTGTGTACAGTGAAGAACTCCTGATGATGGACAGGCGAACTGTCCGAAACATGTAGAGTTTCGTTCCAAAATAAATTTGAGAAATTAGTGCATCTGGTTGGTTTTATTATAAGAATTTGTCACGATGCACGGTCACCTGAACGTAAAATTTCTTTTGGTACTTATTCGCTACTGAATAGTTTGTTTACTGTAGTGTCCAAACAGATCACAGTTCTATACATAAGACTTACTGGAATTATAATGTCGATAAATGAAGACTTTGCGTTTATACTGTCATCGTTCTACGCTTATTGCAGTTTAGATAATGTGGTGTCCTCCAATTCAGAATTAAGTATGAAACAATCAGTCCTTTGGTCATTCGGTAAGAGCAGCTGGAAAGCGAATGTACGTACAAGCGACTTAAACTGCTGTGACATCAGTACAGCCTGTATTCTCGTTAAAAAAAAAAAATAAACACGTCACATATGGCGGTTGTTTATTTTAGGTGCGCAGAGTTAAATTAATTTACTAACGTTTTGTTAAAATATCAATCGGTAATCAAGCCTAACAAACACGATAAGACCTCTCCTTTACGTGGATTTGTCACAGAATTCCTGTGACACACTATAGTGTAGGTGGGCTTAGCTAGAAAATCATCTGGCGTTCATTGAAGTGGCGCGGCCATGTGCATTCTTCGGTCGATGGAGCGATGGATGTGAAATTTTCGTCACTGTCCATGGTGTTGAGCTTTCTCAATTGTATTTTTTTCGGAAACATTCTAGTTCCTTTAACAGACTAGGTGTCATATTTTTTTGTGTTTACCCGATGACGGAACGGAGCTATCTTACGGAATTTGTGTTTTTGAATAAAAAGAGGGGATGTAAAAAGTCAGATACATGTCACCTCAGTACTATGCCGTCATGAGAAGGTGTCAAGACTTGCCATAATTCAGGTTTGTCGCAAATGTTCGAAATATATTGGCATGCATTTGCTAGATCTGAGGTTCTTGTTGCGACATTGATGGAGAGTCGAAACTTACGGGATGTGACGCTTTGTCGAATGGTAAATAGTTGCCTGCATCTTGAGAGTCCCAGTATATGCAGACGTAAAGATGGAGGTAGAAAGCCTATCTGAAATTGGGTAATTTTATCATTCGGCACGGCTCGTATCCCAGGACACTTGAATATCCGTACTGACCTTCGGCAGTTCCTATTTTCGTTTTCATTGTTCTTGTCCCAGACAGCATTCAGTAGGCCTGTGTAGCCGGAATTCCTCACTTGCCGTAAAGGCGGTTGCTTTTACATCCGCTGAAATTTCGGTTTATGGATTTTTTGTTTGCACGTGTAACTAGGATGTAAACTTTGCACGTGCCAGCAAGCCATTATACTGTTTAGTATAATTTACAACTTCGTAAAATAAAGGCAGGATAGTGTGCCACCAGCATTAGAGGAAGTGGAAATTTTTCTTGTATGCGACAGATAATGACTGGCACAACTTCACGGTTGGCAAAGAGCACTGAAACATTGTAAATGGGGTTAACAACAAAATAGAATGACAGAACACGCAACACTTTCATTTATAACCTTGATTTCTGTATATTTGCAATCACGATAAAAAGTATTTCAGTTTTGTGTTTACAATTGGGAAGTGAATGGAAGGATTTGATTGGAGAAGATGTTCATGAATTGGTATCTGCGCCGTGTGTTCACCTGGTTGTTTCTTCGTGCTAGGTATAGCTATTTTTGTGAGACTTTGCATGGATTTGGTATAGGAACACAGCTGTTACCTATGTGGTACATTACTGCTCGCGCAGTCCTGATGAGTTCTTTAACATAGGGTTTGCACAAAAGATCGGAAACGGTAGAGGTGCAAGGGTCACTGCCGTCTCCACCCTACTGTGCTCTGCCACTTCCTTACGTAGGCTTTTATTAAGGTATTTTATTACATTTGTGAAACTTGATCTCGTACATTATGGCAACACCATACCCGTCTGGCGAATACGGCGCTGAGGAGAGTATTTCGATGTAAGTGGGAGAAAATGGCAGAAGAATGGAGAAAGTTGCATAATGAACTTTGTAAATTGTCCTTGTACGGTATTATTAGGATGAACTAAGTAGGGTAGGATGGGAGGGACGTCTGGAACACATAAGAAATCAGAAATGTATACAAGAATGTTCCTCAAACGTGAATAAGAATCATAAGGAATACCTGGACTGATACTGGAGGATTGCACTAAAATTCTTCATCCTACAAATTGGATGGAAGTTGGTGTAGTTGGTGTACAGTGGGTTGTTTGGTTGAGAACAGAGACTGGGGGCAGGCTTTTATGAACGTGGCGAATGAATCTTTTGGCCTCATGAAGTGCGAGTGAGCAGCTATTGTTAGCTTCTGTGAAGAACTCGGTGTTTGGTTAGTTGAATGAAATCCTATTCGCTTTTTGCCACATCTTCCCCGATCCATTATCCACTACCGTGTGACTATTTGTCGCTACGTAGTCTGAGCTACAGACAATACTATTATACAAATAAATGTTTCTGTTCCGAAGAAGTGACTACTGAAGAGTTCTGGATATGATCGTTACGAACAGTGCCTGTGCAACGTATATCTGATTCGTTGACGCGAGGAACAGAATTGTTTTTGAGTTGTGCGCTTAGCGTTTTTTTATGTTCGGTTGAACCTGGGTGCAGGTTAAACTTGCAGAAATCTGCATGTCATTTGTCACTAAAGATTAATTTAGGCCGCGATTTGCTTTCGTTTCGTTTTAATTGTTTGTGCTGCTGTGATGTTTTGGGGTCTGAAGCGTTGGAGTGGTTATGTCTCGTTAATCGCACGTTGTGAATGTAGACACCCCACTTGAGTTACAGCCTACGGAAAGGTGCGTAGTCGGAGACGAAGCTTTGAAATAAGCAGATCGTATACTGCTCTCGATGACATGTTTACGTCCTATCAATAGCCGTTGGTGTACTTAACCCAGTTGTCTTCTTTGCTCGCATACTATCATTGTGTATTATCCAAACAGTTTACAGTACTGCCAATACACTCCACATATCGCTCTGATTGCTACAATGTGTCAGGTGGCCATGTCTCTGTACCATGATTCCTGTACTGTGTGGAGAGTTAGTATTCCCTATCTCTTGACCATTACTCTTAAATTCACGACTCCTCCTCAGTCCGGTATACCTCATCACTATGACACCTCATACCTGTTGCCAGGTCAGGGGTGCACACGTCATAGGCTCCAGGGCGCCCAGGCGACTAAATTTTGTAGAGTGGCGCCTAATAGTGGGTTCTCAGTAGGGAACTTTCTAGATGTTACGCTTATGGCACCTAAAATTTGAGGTGGCTGCAAGATATTTGGAAAATCTGTGCAACCCTGTACTAGACTGTCCGTGACTCTGTATCATGCGTGACTTCATAGTCCGGTTATTGCGGGGCGTTGACAGGCCTTTTGTGTAATGGTTCATCCTGTAGTGCGGTATGTAGTTTATTATGCTTTGGGAATGAAGTCTTCGAAGCCGTGTTCATGAAGGGAGTGTTTTTGTCGCGAGACTGTATGTTTAGGCCACTTCTTTTACTGGTCGTGGCTTGCAGTTGGGTGGTGATTCTGGTGCTGATTCCGTCTGGTATCAGAACTGCGCCGTTGCATTTTGATTCCTCGTGTAGTCCAATCCGAACCACTGCTCGTATTTTCGTAAAAGCATGTTATTGTTCGCTCATTTGGTATTGTGATTTCTGTTTGGATTAGCCTCTCTTCAGGATTTCTCTTTCGCGTTTTATATAGTTGTCGTTTTCGTCTGACTAAACGCACTGGGAAGAGTCATCGAGGTTTCTCCGTCCTTTGATAAATCCTGATAATGGCAGCTGTAATCTGCGCGGAGACCTTAGAGAAACCCCAGCACACTGAGCGGCTATACCCCGAAAGCCGAAGGCCTGGAATCTCAAACACGCTGCCCAAGAAAGAAGTTCGATGTACAAGGGCGTATCCAAAAGTTCCAGTACAGTACTTGTAAAAAGAAGTTTGCTTACCTTGGATGTTAAATTCCTCAATCACCTTCAAGGTACTCCCCTTTTGCACGAATACAGCGGTCCCAGCGTTTCTGCCATGCTTGGAAGCATCCCTGGAAGTCCCTTTTTGGAATTGTGTCAAGTACTCGTTGCGATTCCTCATGATTCTCTTCAATGGTGTCGAATGTTCGACCCTTCATCCGAAGCTTCAGCTTGGGGAAGAGGAAAAAGTCACAGGGGGCCAGATCGGGTGAGTATGGGGGACGGGGGATCACTGTCATGTTGTTCTTGGCCAAAAACTGCGAAACTTTAAAGGACCTGTGAGCCGGGGCATTGTCG